>Ga0209394_1000171_pt1 | contig 60905 bp, 62 predicted proteins | sample JNZ201metaG_FD_184122 | JGI IMG/M metagenome (GOLD analysis project Ga0209394, IMG submission 184122) | Hot spring microbial communities from Jinze hot spring, China to study Microbial Dark Matter (Phase II) - JNZ 20120812A (SPAdes) (version 3) ...
GTATTTGATTAATGTATATATTGACTGTAATAATGCATCTATACTTAGTGGAAACAGTTTACCTGTTATAACAAAACAATTTTTTTCTGCATAAATTATAGTTGTTAGTAATAAATAAGTAGTAGTTGAGGATATATGTATAGGGTAGCTAGGATTGATGTAGGTAATAAATTTTATCATTTGAAAGAATATAAACTTACTGAAGTTCTAGGACCTATAGATTTAGGTGTTAAGATTCACCATGAACTTGAATCATGGAAATATAATGTATTTGATCCGCAAAATGCTTTAATACTTGGAGCAGGGCCATTTGCAGGTAGTAGACTATTTGGATCTCATAGACTTGTTGCTATATTTAGAAGTCCTGAAAGCAAGGGGCTTCATTTCTCCGCTATGGGAGGTGTAGCCTATAAGTTTATTGGATGTGGCGTTCATGCTATAACAATTGAAGGTAAAGCAGCTGAACCAACAATAATTATGGTTGAAAGCGACGAAGCAGGTAACGTTAAAATCTCATTGGATCATATTAATGAAGTGGAACTAGAAAAAATATATCAAGGTTATGGAGGATATAGTGGAGCATATGCACTTGAAAGCTACCTACTTGAACAATACTGGGATTTCATTAGTAGAACAAATGCTAGACCTATAGTTGTAGGACCTGCTGCATTCAAAACAGTGTATGGTGCATTAGTTTCGATAGATATAGATTACAAAAAGAAAAGCTTTATACATGGTAGAGAAGATTTCGCTGCAAGAGGTGGAGGAGGCTCTGTATTAGCACAAGCACATAATGTTGTAGCAGTTATAGCAGGAGGTTCATGGAAACCAAAATTACCTGAGTCCTTAACAGATTTATTAAAATTAAATGAATTCTATAAAAAGTTAACAGGTGCAGACTTCACATCATCAGTTAATAAAGCAACTATTAAGTATAGATACGATGAATCTCTAGGAGCTGGTGGAACCTTCGGTGTAAACTACCCTCATTATAGAGAGCTCCTACCGTTGTTTAATTACAATACAATCTACATGCCTAGACATATTAAGAAGAAGCTTGTGGAAGCTTTGCTAGAGAACTTCTGGATGCCATTCGTTGAGGAAACCTTCATTAAGAGCAAATCTTGGGAAACTTGCGGAGAACCTTGTCCGGCAGCATGCAAAAAGATTTGGAGAGGTAAAAAAGTTGATTATGAGCCCTTCAATGCGCTAGGGCCTTTCATTGGAATCTTGAGGTTAGATATTGTAGCAAAGAATGTAGATCTAGGCGATCAACTTGGATATGATTTAATAACATTAGGGCACGTCATAGCATGGCTTCTTGAAGCAGTATATAAAGGATTACTAAACCCTGAAGAGATAGGGCTAAAAGATACCCCAAACTTAGATCCAGCTGCATTAAACATTGATCTGTGGTTAAAGAATGCAGAGTTAGCTAAAGAATTAATTATTAATCTATTAGAGAAGAAAACTAGTGTATTAAAACTTGTTTCAGAAAGGGGTCTCAGAGCTGCGGCTAAAGAACTTGATAATTTATATAAACATAGAGTTGAAAAACTTCGTGTAAAATTTGAAGATTTATCTGTGTACATACCGTATGGTAAAGATGGTTATATGACTCCAACGTTTTATTGGTCTCCAGGAGTAATATTACCATTAGCTATATCGGGCAAATACCTAACTAACTATACTCCAACATTCAGCGAACCAGAGGAATTCGCCAAAACTGCTGCTATTAGGGCGCTGAAGGAGTTAGCTATAGAGAATGCTGGTTTTTGCAGATTCCATAGAGGATGGTTGGAAAAGTATTTACCTGATCTATACAAGCTTCTAGGTATTGATGTAGATATAGACAAATACGCTAAAGAACTTTACATAAGAATAGCTCAATACAGTAATTATGCCAATGCGAAGCCCCAATACCTAGAAGGCGAAAAAGCAAAAGATGTTATATATACCATAGCCTTAGAGGTAAATAATCTTAATTGGATACCTAAGTTCCTTAATGATAGAGAAAGCGCCATAAAGGAATGGTTAACAAGAGCTGGTAAGGTACTTGTTGAACAACTAGGCCTTCCGCAAGATTGGTTACAACAATAGATATCTTTGTTTTAAGTAGCTAAACCAAGTATTTTACATACCTCATACCTAGGAAGAGCTTTGCAATTTTAATAGGTTCTACGCTAAATCTAATATTTGGAAATACAACAATCTTTAAATACTGAGAAATTATATAGTTAAGGGTTAAGCGTATGATTATAAACGATGAAAATAAAAACAAAGTTAGACGCGGTATATGGATTGAAGGAGATGTCATGTACGTGGCCGGTGAAGAATTCATAGAGAAAGTTGCGAGTTCGTTGGCTTCTTTAACAAGACTTAGAATTTTGGGATTAATATACAAAGAGGAGATGGGTATAGAAGACTTAGCAGATAAATTGAGCCAGAGTAAAGCAAATATAAGCACCCATGTTAAAAGACTTGAAGAAGCTAATATAGTTAGAGCTATATACCTACCAGGGCAAAGAGGTGTTAAGAAAATAGCAAAACCTGCTGTAAAAGAGATTAGAATTCTTCTATACGAATTAGCTAAAGAAGTTGAGGAAAGAATGAGGGAAGTTCCCTTACCTCCTGAGGAGCCCCCCCAAGAGTAGCAATTTTATATGCAATTAGATAAAATATACATATATACAATTAACAAAACAACAATAGTAGTTATAGAATATTATTCACAAATATAGATGTTTGACAAAAGCGCTCTGAAATATTGTAGCGTTTTAGGACTTTTAAACAACCCTATTTTAATTTCTTTACCTCTATGATTTTTTATTATGTATATTTTCTCAGGTGCTATTAAGACATCTTGATGACTATAGGGATCCTTAACCTTTACTATTTTTTTGCATGACATTAGATTCCACCGAACTTACATTATTTTTCTAGGGTATCTATATGACTTTTAGGATTTATAAGACGTTTATAAGCTTTTAAGTATTAATCGTTTAAGGTCTCTAAACAACAGAGGAAAATAATATTAAAGTCTACTTAGTATAGCTATAACTAAGGGTAGATATTGTATGAGCATTAGATGTTTTGTTGCTATAGAAGTAGAGGATCAAAGAACTTTAACTGAGGTACTTAAGATTAAACATCGCCTCGAAGACCTTGACCTAGACATAAAGTCTGTTGAAGATACAGATATTCATCTAACAATTAGATTTCTAGGCCATATATCTTTATCATCAATTGAAGTAATAGAAAGTGTTCTGCAAAATATAGGGCAAACAATGAATAGATTTGAGATAGAAATCCGCGGATTTGGGGCCTTTCCATCTATTAATAAACCTAGAGTTATATGGGTAGGCTTAAGTAAGGGTTCTGAGCATCTACATAATATACGAAGAATTCTAGATAATGAAATTCGAAGAAGAAATCTACGCGATGTTTTTGAAGACCAACATGAATTTAGTCCACATATAACTTTAGCACGTGTACGAAGTTTTAAAAACATTCATCTCTTATATGATTTATTCAAACAATATAGCGATTACATATTTGGACAATCAATTGTAACAAAAATAAAGCTAAAGCAAAGTATTCTTACACCTCAAGGTCCCATATATAGAGATCTATTTATTACCGACTTAAGGTAGTTCTTCATAATGACCGCTGAATTAATTAACAGCATCATACACCCCGTTTTGATGAAGATTAAACCCGACGAAAATGATAAACAAAGATTTTACCGAGTTTATGAATTCGCTAGAAAAGAATTAGAAGCATGCTTAAACAGATATCTAGGCAATTATTTTGTAGAAGTTTCTCTACAAGGATCAGTAGCTAAAGATACCTTTTTGAAAAGTCAATCAGATATAGATGTATTTATCCTTTTTAACCCAAACAAAAATATAACCATTGAATGGTTTGAATCTCTGTTAATTCCTAAAATAATTGATTGTTTCAAGAATCATGAATATACGTTAAATTATGCAACCCATCCATATATCTCATTATATATTGACAATATAGAGGTAAACATAGTACCAGCGTTCAAAGTCAAAGCACCCAATAAGATCATTAGTGCAGTTGATAGAACACCATTTCATACCGAATATGTAAAAACACATTTAAGTGAAGCGCAAAAAGATGAGGTTAGAGTGCTCAAGCAATTCTTAAAGGCATGGAAACTATATGGGGCTGAAATCGAAGTACAAGGATTTTCTGGATACCTTACCGAACTCTTAATTATAGCTTACAATAGTTTCTATGACCTCTTAAGAAACGCTGTCGAATGGCGTGCTTATAAAACTTGTATAGATATAGAACATAATTATTCTTCTACTAAGAAATGCCTTGAGAAGTTCAAGGGAAGTGCACTAGTAGTTGTAGATCCTGTTGATCCTAAGAGAAATGCTGCTGCAGCTTTATCATTAAAGAATTTCTCGATATTTAAGTTACTATCGAAAATATTTTTAGAAAGACCTTCGGTAAAGTTCTTTTTTGATGAATATGAAGAAGAAACAAATCCGCTGAAACACATTCCATACATAAGTAATAGATTAAAGAAATACGATAGCTACATATATGTATTGATATTTAACGTAATAAAACCCATCCCTGATATGATATGGGGACAAATGCTCAGATTAAAAAATTCAATACTGAATGCTCTAAGATCCCAGATCAATGATAGAGAGATATATGCCGATGTATGGGTAAATAGAACGAGCCTGAGCAAAGCTATCCTTGTTATCGAAATTATGCAATTTAGTAAAAATTATAAACTTCATGAAGGTCCTTACGCGTTTGATGTAATTAATGCTGTAAATTTCTTGACCAAGAACATTGAGGCTGAAATAGGACCTTGGATAAATGATGATGGAAGATTGTATGTGATAAAAAACTTCGAATCAGAGACAATAACGAAATTGATAATAGATATCATTAAATCTACATCACTTGCAGGAATGGTTTTTGAAAAAGTCACCACTATTACTCCAAATACAGATCTTCGTCTATTAAATCAAGAAAGATTTAATAGTGATTTTATGCTGTGGTTTAGACACTTTCTAGAAAGAAAACCTTTAAAAAAGCTTTACGATATCCTTTCAGGTAACATAATAGAGTAAGTACATGCAATTATACTACTTAACGATCTTGATATTTACCTGAGCGAGATCTATATGACGGTTAAGATCTCTACCACATTTTGGGCACCTACTTCCCACACGTACAAACAATTCTGAGGGTGATGGTACACCATAGTAATCTTGACCTGCCCGTAAGAATGCAAAAACCGTTGCTCCACACTTTATACATCTATAGATAACAGGCATTTCACAACCCCTAAATCTTGGTCTACATATTGTTTTAGCTATGATCTAGTTTTAGCTGTTAACAAAGGTAATACTAATATTACCTACCATAACTCAATGGTCTGTAGCCCTACTTCGAAATGTTATTATAGAATTTAGATATTATGTAGTTCCAACTTTACAGCTCGATTCAAAAACAACAAATTATATTTCATCCCATAAAATGCTTAGTGCATTAATTCAATGAGTATTATGTGCCTAAAATAGTAACATATTTTACATCCTTAGTTGGCATCTAACATCATAAAACAATAACTGGAGTTAGTGGGGCCGCCGGGATTTGAACCCGGGACCACCAGCGATCCGGGTGGGAAACTCCCCAGGCTGGCATCCTAGCCAGGCTAGACGACGGCCCCTCTTATATAAGTGCTGTTAGATAATAGTAAGACTTAGATATTAAGCTTTATATCACTTAGAATGCTATGTTATATCTTTATAATTTTTACTTCGTCAGCTTTCTCGCACTTCTCTTTTTCTTTTCTCCATAGTATTGACGGAGTCCACATTATCCATGCAGGGATCTTCTTAACAAATTCATAAGCTTCACCCCAATCGTCGAGCCCTAATTGCTCTGCTAATTTTTCTAGACTTATTTCAGTACGAACGTATGTATTTAACATTTTCACAACATTTTCATCGATTTCTATTTCTTTTTCGCCTACTTTTATCACATATCTGTAGCATACACTCATATTCGTGCCCTCAATTTATAGGACTGGGTATTATCCACTACTTAGGCTAGTCTTTTGCAAGTAAACTCACGTATATAAGCTTATTCCGTCATCATAATCGTTATCTATATATCTCGTAAATTCGTTACATTGATTTTTTCTTGACATTATAAACATTAACTAGTGTTTTTTACATTGCTGGAGCATAACATTCTTCTTTAGGTTTATATATTATTCCCTCTCTGCGTAACTTTACTATAGCCTCTTCGATAAACTTATCTTCAATTTTCTGTTCTTTTGCTTTAGCAATTATGTCACGTAGTTTAGCGCATCCCTCTTTATTTGCTAGGTCCCTTATTATTTCCTCAATTACAATAATCTTCTCTCTTTGAGATTTTGGTTGTCCAGTCATGATTATGTCTATGTCTACTTCCCCTCTCTCTACATCTATTCCAACACTTTCTAACATACTCTTCATCAGTCTGACAGCTTCTGCAGCATCCTCTTCTGTTACCTCGTTCTTTAAAGCCATCCTAGCATTGGCTTCGGCAAGTCTTATTAAGGCTTCGAGCTGTCTTGCCGTAATTGTTATGGGGGATTCAGGAGCGCTTAAGCTTTTTTTCCTCATTTCAACGAAAAATTCTTCTATTAATTTTCTTGCTTCATCTGTAAGAGCAGGCTTTACATTCTTTTTTGCATAAGCTATGTATTTCCTTAGAATGTCTACATCTATTATAGGTTTTACTTCTTCATACTGTTTATGCGTACCTGTTATATGCCTTGCCAGCTTAACATCTCTATCAACATTTGGTACATCCTTGATAACAAAAATTAGATCAAATCTTGATAGTATTGTTGGTGGTAAATTGACGTTCTCTGCTATAGATCTATTGGGCAAGTATCTACCATACCTTGGATTGCCTGCCGCTAACACGGAAGTCCTAGCATTTAATCGTGCTACAATCCCCGCCTTAGCTATGGAAACCGTTTGCTGTTCCATAGCTTCATGTATAGCTACTCTATCCTCTTCTCTCATTTTATCTATTTCATCAATGCAAGCAATGCCTCCATCGGCAAGCACCAAGGCTCCAGCTTCAAGATAAAATTCACCTGTCTGTTTATCTCTTACAACTGCAGCTGTAAGACCAGCTGCCGAGGCACCTCGCCCTGTAGTATATATAGCTCTAGGAGCTATACGTGCAACATATTGCAGCAACTGTGATTTGGCTGTTCCTGGATCGCCTATTACCAACACATGAATATCTCCACGTATTCTTGTACCATCTCTGAGTTGCTTAGGTGTACCACTAAAAAGCATTAACGCTATTGCTTCCTTTATATCCCATAAACCGTGTATCGATGGAGCAATAGAAGCTATTATTTTTCTCCTTATTAGCGGATCTTTAGCTAACGCTATTATCTTCTCTTCATCTTCTTTTGTTATTTCTATTTCTTCAAGTAACCGTTGCGATACAATTATATTGTTTGCAACAATGTACATTGAGAAAATGCTTCTCGATTTTCTTGTACTAGAAATTCTTAATTTGGGTATACCTACAACTACTACTCTGTCTCCAGGTCTAACCAAGTCAACTAAGTCATCACAAACATCTATTTCGATAGATCTTGGCATTCTCCCCGCAGGAATTTCCTCTGGACGCTCTTGTACAACAAGTCTCTGGAAATCTCTATAAAACGATTTCTCTATTTCTAGCTTCCAATTACCTCCTATTCTTTGACATTGAGGGCAGATAATAGAGGGTTTTTCCACTAGTTCACCAGCGACTTCTACTGTTACTTCATTTCCACATTCGTGTCTGAATACAGCCTTATATATTCTATCCATAGGTGGAGTTGCTCTAACAACTATGCCATCAACAGCAGCGAGCTTCCCTATATGAATACTTCTCAGATCCCTTATTTTTATAATTAGCGATGCAGGTATATCAATAAGCCTGGGTATGATATAAGGGATTTTCTCAGCAAATTCTGGTGCCTCTTGTTCTATTATTGCAGTGAATATCTTGCTCATTGCTTCTAAAGCATTTTCAGGGTTCTTCGCTATGTAGTCTGCAAGTTCTGTTGAAAAAATAAGAACATCATTAAAACTAACCTCAATGCTCAACCTACCTTCCATAACGGCTCTTTTTAGTGCATCAATATACTTAGGTTTTCCCTCTAAATCCTTGAAATGCCTTGTAAAGTCCTCTAACATAGACATGTAGTCTATTGAACGAGGATTGCCAAGCTCTACTTTATCCAAGTTCTAATCCCCAATCGAATTCTATGTACTCCTTAGTCCATTTAATGTATATGGATTTGATCATGTTCAAAAATATTTTCTCTTCCATAGTACAATTCTTCTCTACTATATCAATACCTTTTAATTGAAACGCTCTGAATATTGATGATAACCTATTATTTGATACATCAATGAAATCCTCGCGTATCTTCTCGATAGTCCGCAATAAAATTATATCGCCTTCATTCTTTGCTTTAGTCAACAACTTATTCACGCTATCCTTAACCTTGGTGTAGAAGAAATCGTCTATCTTGGGCATGCCGCCACGTTGTTGCATATGCGAAAACTTAACCTTTGCTATGTCCTGGTGAGAAACAATCTTTTCTTCTACTTCAACTATACCATAAAATTCTAGTGTCTCAGCTATAATCCGAGGCAATGAGATTTGAGATCCTTTTTGAATAGAAGTATCCATCACAGGGATGGCTTTACAACTACGTAGAACCGTAACCCTTGTAGGTTGTAATTCATATAATAACCGCAACAATTTTAGTTGGATCATATTTTAGTCACTACCTGTACGTCTACATTATGTTTCTTACCAGCTTATATAAAGTTAGAGTCAAAAATAATGCATGAATTTAATGATGTTAAAACCTTAAAATAATGTAAGTATAAATCCAAAATAAAGAGGTAAATATGTTCAAGTCATAAATAAGATTTTGTAATCGTGTAAAAAGATTATTACCTTTAGAGGCGTGATCATGTATAGTTTGAATTTAGGGTGGCTAGAGTGAGTTTAAAACTAGAAGAGCTCTTATGGGTTGAAAAGTATAGACCAAGATCTCTAAAGGATATAGTCAATCAAGAAGAAATTGTTAAAAGGTTAATGAAATTCGTTGAAGAAAATAATATGCCACATCTATTGTTTGCAGGACCCCCGGGTACGGGAAAAACTACTGCTGCATTAGCACTAGCGCACGATTTGTATGGCGAAGAATGGCGTAAATATATTCTAGAATTAAATGCTAGCGATGAAAGGGGTATAACCGTTATAAGAACTAAAGTAAAGGAGTTTGCGCGAAGCAAGGTTCCTGGCAATGTTCCATTCAAAATCGTAGTTCTAGACGAAGCTGATAATATGACAGCGGATGCCCAACAAGCTTTAAGAAGAATTATGGAGATGTATGTAGAATCAACTAGGTTTATTTTAATAGCTAATTACCCTAGCAAAATAATAGAACCTCTTCAATCGCGATGTGCAGCCTTTAGATTCATCCCATTAAAGAAAGAAGATGTTACATATAGGCTTAAATGGATATGTGGGCAGGAAAAAATAATATGTTATGATGATGCTCTGGAGGTTATTTACGAGATTTCGCAAGGTGATATGAGAAAGGCTATAAATATTCTACAAGCCGCTTCAACATTGGGTGAAGTTACGGTATCTAATGTATATAAGGTTGTAGGATTAGCCCATCCAAAGGAAATAAGAGAGATAATTCAATTAGCTCTCTCAGGTAAATTCATTGAAGCTAGAGATAAACTCAGAGAGCTTATGGTAATTTACGGATTAAGTGGTGTTGATGTTTTAAAACAAATGCATAGAGAAATCTTCTCAGCAGATTTAAGGATAGCCGAAGACTTTAGAATTATATTAGCTGATTACATAGGCGAAATACATTTTAGGGTTATTGAAGGAGCTGATGATGAAATACAGTTAACAGCTTTGCTAGCTAAGATGGCTTTACTGGGTAGCAAAAGTAAGTAAAAATAATTATGCTATTGTTATCTATAGTTGCAGGTGATCCGTCTACGGAAAAGAAAATACCTTGGATAATAAAGTATAGGCCTAAGCAAGTCAATGAAGTAGTAAACCAAGAACAAGCTAAACAAAGAATATTAGAATGGTTAAAAAGATGGCCTAATGTAGAAAAAAAGGCGCTTCTATTATATGGTCCTCCCGGTGTTGGTAAAACATCTCTTGTTGAAGCTATAGCTAATGAGCTCGGCTATGATTTAATAGAGTTGAATGCAAGCGATAACAGAAAACGTGAAGATATTGATCGTATAGTTGTACGGACATCTCTAACTAAATCGTTGGCAACTCAATCAACAAAGAAAATTGTATTATTAGATGAGGTTGATGGCGTTGCTGATAAAGATGACGCTGGAGGCCTAGAAGCTATAAAGAAACTTGTAGAATTAACAGCTGTTCCAATAATTATGACTGCTAATAATCCATGGAATCAAAAACTCAGATCTCTTAGAGAAATAAGCGAAATGATCCAGTTCAAGAAATTAACAAAAAATGAAATGATATATTTATTGCGCCAAATATGCTCAAAAGAAAAAATAGAATGCGCCAACGATGTACTAGAATACATAGTTGAAAGATCCGAAGGAGACCTTCGCTCAGCAATAAACGATTTAGAGGTTCTATATGAAGGGCGATCAAAAGTTTTACTGCAAGAGGCTAAAGCAATACTAAGACCACGTGATAGAGAACATGATCCCTTTGAAACCTTACGTTTGTTGTTTTCTGCTAACTATGCATGGCAAGCAAAATCCGTATTAAATCAATCACAACTAGATTACGATCAATTAAAGCTTTGGCTCGAAGAAAATATCGTACATCAATACCAAGACCCTGAAGATATGGCACGAGCTTACGAAGCTCTAAGCCGAGCTGATATCTATCTAGGTAGGATACTTAAGACCGGAGAATGGGATCTACTATCATATTCCATTGACATTATGACTGCAGGTGTTTCATTGGCCGCAAAGAACAATACTAAAGATAAATACCGCTGGATTAAATATTCGTTTCCACAAAGGTTAACACTAGCATCAAAATCAAAAGAAATACGTAGTATATTGGACGATATTTCGAAGATTATATCCTTGAAACTACACGTTTCTACATCAACAGCAAAGAACGATATTATTCCATTACTTCGAGCTATTTCCATAAACAATCCACAAATAGCTACCAGAATATCAATGTGGCTTGGATTCTCTGAAAAAATGCTTGAATTAATTAGTGGCCCCAATAAATCTCATGTGATAGAACAATACAAGCAACTTAAAAAACTACTTCAACAGAGGTACAACACCATACATGAGAAGAAAGAAAAAGAACCAAGGAGCCCAATTAAACCTTCAAACGAAACCTCTAAGAAACCTGAGAAAGAATCAAAATCCCTCTTATCATTTGCTAAGAAATAAGCCGGCGTTACCTTTAATCTCCTTCAAAATAATACTCATAGCTTGTGTTAATGGTGTATCCAAAAGCTTTATAAGCTTTAACCTACCTATGACGACTTCTTCTACAATATTGAGTTTTTTCATATAGTCTAGACATACAGAAATTGACCTATAATTACTGTTCAATTTAGATACTAGCGATGTAATATTAATGGTTTTATCATCGGATTCCATGAGAACTGAAACTATGGACCATATACACGGCTTGCCAATAATGAAAGCAAGTTTTTTAAATCACCATAATATGTGAACTCCTCAATAAACATCTTCATATTTTGACCCATAGTATTCTTAGCATTTATATAATGTCAAATACAATGTCCTTATTATCGTAAGGCTTCAAGGTTCGTATTATATACAGTTGAATCTTTGATTATATGGATGTTTTTATTTCTATTTATTAAATATCGATATACTTAAAGAGAGTCTTTTCTTGATATTCCACGCTTAGCTTCTATAATTTCATCAACTTTCTTCTCAAGTTCTTCAAGAGGTACAGGTATAGATATCAATGTTGTTCTACCTCGAAATCCTTTACTTGAAACTTTTGCTTCAATTATACCCATATGTTTAAGACTATTAACGTACTCATATATTTGTGTGTGACTTCGAGGTTTAACTCCATAGAATTGACATAGATACTTGTATTCCTCCTCAACATCGCCTATCTTTATAAACGACGTTTTTCTGTTTCGTAAAGTTCTGATAGTAGCTTTCAATAGTATAAGTTCATGCAATTGCAAGAAGTTTAGATCATCGGATATTCTAATTATTTCTGGATGAACAAGTCCCAACGCTTTTCTTACATGTTCAATCTTAACTTTATGTGAACCTTCATAATCTGCTGCTTGACCTGCTAATAGCAATGCCTCAAGAGCTGAACGTGCATTACCATCGCCACCTTTATCGGCACCTTTATGATCCGCTATATACCTCAGTATATCATCATCTACAGTTCCTTCATAAAATGCCAGATCTCTTCTATAAACGAGTATGTCAAGTAGTTCATCTGAGGTATAGGGTTCAAATCGTATCATGTGTCTTAAAATATAGCTTTCTGTTGTAGGATCTAATAAATCTAAAGCTGATATATCGCGTGACACAAAAATATAATTTATTCTTTTTTTAACCTCAGAATATTCATCATATACCCTTATTATGAAGTAGACAGCGTCATTACCTTCTGTAGCAACAAAGTAATTGAATTCATCTAAGGTAGCTATAACATATATATCATGTTTCTCTAAATAATTTAAAAGAGCTAATAATATTTCTCTTGCAGAAAGCCCTCTTATCGGTATAGGTGCACTTAGCTGCCTAGCAATTTCTGACACAACCTCGTATAATGTTCTATCCCTATGACAGTTTATATGAACATACCTTAAATCTAAACCATGTTCAACAGCAATTTGCCTAACTTCTTTTCCGAACATTTTAGCTGTAGCTGTCTTACCTACACCAATACCTCCTACCATCATCGCTCTCATAAAGACGCTTCCAGGAGATAGAATTATGGGTTTAAATATTTCTGCTAACTGCCTTAACTGCTGTTCTCTATGTGGGAGTTTTGGAGGAACATACTCGGGATAGAGAGTTTCTACGTTTTTAAATACACTAGTTTTCTTAAACACGCTAGCAATAATCTCACTACCACTCAACATATTCTAACTCCAAGTTTTCTTAACTCATATCCGGTTTAAAAACACTACGAACCTGACTAAAACTTTCGGCCCACTCACGGACCATAGTGTACAAACATCTATGTGATTGATATTCCAATGCTGTATTAAATTACTATCTTTAGCTATAGATATTTAATATTGATGAACATACTTACAAAATATACCATATCCTAGTCGAATTCCTCAACTAAAGAAAGTAATATTTGAGAATTAATTAAATTATGACTATCCATAGAAAACATGATTTCATTAAATACGTAAAACTTCCTTAATGTTTAAGCCAGACAATAGCAATAGAATAAGATGGAAATGTCGATATCCAAGCTTAAAACGTTATAACTTCAGTAAAGTTCTTAAGCTCAATTAAGGTTTCACTATACCATAGCAGAGCACCTTAACAAGTAAAAGTGGGTAGTTTGAGGTGTTTAGGTTATGTCGTTTATGCCTGCTGCTATGGGTTATGATAGGGCTTTAACTATTTTTTCTCCTGATGGTAAGTTGTATCAGGTTGAGTATGCTGCTGAAGCTGTTAGGCGTGGTTGGACTTCTCTTGGTATTAAATCTGATTTTGGTGTTGTTCTTATTGCTGAGAAGAGGAGGGTTGCTCCTCTTCATGATGTTTTTAGTCTTGAGAAGATTTTTGTTGTTGATAGTCATGTTGGTGCTACTTTCTCTGGTCTTGGGCCTGATGGTAGGGTTTTAATTGATTATGCTAGGCTTATAGCTATTAGGCATAGGTTAACATTTGATGAACAAATAGATATAGAGTTATTAGCGAGAACAATATGCGATATAAAACAATTATATACACAACAAGGAGGAGTAAGACCATTTGGAGTATCAATAATAATAGGAGGAATAAACAAAAACAACCAAATAGAACTAATAAAAACAGAACCAAGCGGACTATACTTCAAATACTACGCAACAGTAGCAGGAATAGGAGAACAAACAGCACTAAACTACATAGAAAAACACTACAACACAAAACTAACAACAGAAGAACTAATAACACTAGGACTAAGAGCACTAAGAGCAGCACTAGCAGAACCAATAACAACAGAAAAAACAGAAATAGGATACACAGACACACAAACAAAAACATTCAAAAAACTAACAACAGAAGAAATAAACACATACATACAAAAAACAGGTGTTTCTTCTTGAGTAAAAAAGAATATGTCGTAGCTAGATTAAACATGAAGGGTAAGAGATTTGAGATTCTAGTTGATCCAGATAAGGCGAATATGTTCAAAGAGGGAAAGAATGTAAGTGTACGTGAAATAGTAGTTAGTGATTTTGTGTATAAAGATGCCCGTAAAGGACTGAAAGCTTCACCAGAGGAACTAGAACAAGTGTTTGGAACAACAGATGTAGAGAAAATAGCTGAAAAAATACTTAAGGAGGGAGATCTACAGCTTACAGCTGAGCAACGAAGACAACTTCTTGAAACCAAGAAGAAGCAGATAATATATTACATATCGAAGTCTGCTATTGATCCTAGAACAAAAATGCCTATTCCACCAACATTAATAGAAAAAGCTATGGAGGAAGTTAAGGTTGCCATAGACTTATATAAGTCCGTTGAAGAACAAGTGCCAGCAATAGTTAAAACCATATCTAGGGTGCTACCTATTAGATTAGCAAAAGCGTTGCTAGGAATCAATGTACCTCCTGAGTATTCGCATAAAGTGGCATCGCAGATAATGCGATTAGGTGAAACGAAGAGAGTTAGGTGGGCAAACGATGGGTCGCTTATCGTAGAATTGGAAATTCCTGCAGGAATACAAAATGAAGTCATAGACCAAATCAATAGATTAACAAAAGGTAACGCAAACATTAGGGTGATAGCTATTGAGTAAGTCTAACTCAATAACTTCTACAATATTAAAAAGAACAATTACATTACCTGGAGACATTGTCCAAATACCTTCATCTAGCGAAATACTAGATATTCATAGTTGTTTATACAAGGACAAAGACTTGAATAGGGTTACTGTTATTTCGCTTTTAGATGTAGAAGAAATAGGAGAAAAGCTAAGATACAGATTTATTCCATTAAAAGCTAAGTATGTACCTAAAGAAGGAGATATAGTAGTAGGGATCGTCAGGGATGTCACCTTAACTTCATGGATTATCGATATAAACTCGCCATATTATTCCATTTTGAATGCTGCTGATTACTTAGGTCGTCCTTTTAACCCTGTAGCGGATAATACCAGAAAATATCTCGATGTAGGCGATGTAATTTTGGCTAAAGTAGCTCAATTCGATCGCACTAGAAATCCTACGCTTACTGTACAAGATAAAGATCTAGGTAAGGTAGTAGAAGGGTCGTTAATAGAAATAGATCCATCTAAGGTTGCTAGAGTTGTTGGTAAGAAAAAATCCATGTTAACTATGCTAGAGGAACTAACGCAATGTAAAATAACTGTTGGTAACAATGGAAGAATAATTTTAAGATGTGTTGATCCAGAACATGAATATATAGCAGTAATCGCGATAAAGAAAATTGAACGAGAATCTCATACCCTTGGATTAACTGAAAGAATCAGATCATTTATTATAGAGGAGAAGATTAGAAGGGGGTTAATTAAACGTGAAACAGAGTAAACCTAAACTTATAAATGAAAACGGTAGAAGAATAGATAACAGATTACCTGATGAACTCCGACCTATAAAGATGGAGGTAGGAATATTAAAAAACGCTGACGGTTCAGCTTACGTTGAATTCGGCAATACAAAAATTATAGCAGCAGTATACGGACCTAGAGAGGTTGTGCCTCGACACGAAGAACTACCAGATAGGGCTATAGTACGTTGCCGATACAGAATGCTATCGTTTTCAACATCTGAGAGAAAAAGCCCAGCACCAAGTAGGAGAGAAATAGAGCTCTCAAAAATAATTAGAGAAGCAATTGAATCCGCAATTCTATCTCAACAATATCCGAGAACAGCAATAGATGTATTCATCGAAGTAGTCAACGCTGATGGAGGAACCAGAACAGCAGGAATAACTGCCGCTTCTTTAGCCTTAGCTGATGCTGGTGTACCTATGTTAGACCTTGTTGCCGCTGTAGCCGTAGGCAAAGTTGATGGAGTGCTCATACTTGACATCAATGAAGTCGAAGATATGTATGGTGAAGCAGATATGCCTGTAGCAGCTATGCCAGGGTTAAACAAAATTACCATGATACAACTAAATGGTGTTTTAACACCACAAGAATTCAAACAAGCAATATCGCTAGCAATGAATGGGATTAAACAACTATACGAAATACAAAAAGAAGCCTTGAGGAGAAAATATGCTGAAGTAGGTGAGCAAATTGTCTAAAACTCCAGAACAACCATTGATTCCACGAATAAAGTATAATACAATGATAAATGTCATTACAAGAGGATACCATGTGGATAAAAGACCTATAACGAGCTATAGACCTATTGAAATAGTATATAATGTAGCACCAAAAGCCGAAGGTTCTGCTCTTGTACGTTTAGGTAATACCCAAGTTCTTGCAGGAATAAAGTTAGAGGTAGGTCAACCCTACCCAGATGCACCAAATGAAGGTGTAATAATAGTTAATGCAGAATATATACCCGCCGCTTCACCATCATTTGAACCAGGACCTCCAGATGAAAATGCTATAGAACTTGCAAGAGTTATTGACAGATCAATAAGAGAATCTAAAGCAGTACCGCTAGATAAACTATGTATTATCCCTGGTAAGAAGGTGTGGATTATTTGGCTTGACATATACGTAGTAGACCACGATGGAAATCTCGTAGACGCATCGATGTTAGCAGCCATGGCGGCGCTATCAAACACTTACATACCTTATTACGAGGTTATGGACGCTGAAGCAGGTGTTATAAAAATTGATAAACTTAGAAAATTAGGACCATTACCTATAAACAGATATGTTACAATAATAACCTCTTACAAGATAGGGGATACACTAGTTATAGATCCTACGGCTGAGGAAGAGCCACTATCATCTTATAGACTTGCTATAGCAGTAGATGAAGAAAAAAGAATTGTGGGAATACAAAAAATGGGCTTAGGAACGTTAACTGAAAAAGAGTTAGACGATATTATATCGCTAAGCCTAGCTAAAGCTGATGAATTAATAGCTATTCTAAAGAAATCCCGAAGCTCAAGTTAATTTTTAAGTTAAACCCTATAGAATACGCTATTACAGAAATAAAATAAAGGGAAATAAATCATGGCTAGAACTAAGGTTGTTAAAATAGCTGGGAGGTTCGGCCCTAGATATGGCTCAAGCCTTAGAAAGAAATGGAAAGAGGTTATGGAACGTAGATATGCTGAGTATCAATGTCCGTATTGCGCAAATACTGTAACATTTAAAAGAATTGCCTTCGGCATTTGGCAATGTCCTAAATGTAACACTAAATGGGCTGGTGCTGCATATACCCCCTGGACCTTAAAGAGCTGAGCTTATTTTAAATATATGAAGACTGTATGATAGTATTTACCCAATTTTAATCCTTGGGATAATTGGTGTGGGAAATAAAATAATTGTAACGACTTCGCGTAGACCTACACCCACCGTGCGTAGATTTGTAAAGCATCTAGCTGCAGTTCTACCTAATGCTCAATACCAAAGACGTGGTAAGCTATCGTTTTCAATGCTAGCACTACAAGCAATAGACCTAGATATAGATAAACTTATAGTTGTTAGGAATAGAAAAGGTAATCCCGGATACATAGACATATACCAAGTAAACCATGCAAACAAAACATTAACTAAGCTCTGTACATTGTTTATATGTGGATATTCTATTGGCAGGATCCAACGCAAAGCGCAGTCCGAAAACGGGCTTAAGTATATTGTGGCCCAAGATACCATTATTACATCTATAGATAACGAAGAAATTACAGAATGCCTCCTCCTAGGATTCAACATCAAAGTACTCGATAAACTATATACGTTAACTTTAGGACATTATGATCGCTTTCTTATTCTAGAAGTAATAAAAATATTTAGAGAGGTTAGCGATTATGAAATTCCTATATACGAAGTTATATTCAGGAATATTAAAAATGAAGTAGTGGGACCCGTGGTAAGGATATGCAGTGCAAAGGTTTACACCAAGGTTCCATAAACATATGCTTTAAACTTAATGAAGAAGAGAAATTTAGAGTTATAGTCGACAGTATATATCCAGAGCTTGTATATCCAGTAAGTGTTGAAAAAACATGTATAGACGTTAAAATAGATCCTGAGAAATTATGCTTAATAATTGAAATAGATACTTACTCAACGTCGCAACTTAGGGCTATAATCAATTCTATACTGTATTTAGTTCATATCACATTATCAACACTCAACATAATGCAAAAATCAACAAATTTAGGATAAATATACCTTGATTCCTGAATACCTTCATAGACGCTTAATAATCTTGAGCGTTAGATATCTGATACAGGGGAGATTATGGCTGAAAAAATACCTCCTGAAGTACAACAACACGCCATAAAATATCAGCAAATACAGACTCAGTTAAACCAACTAATTGCAGAGAAAAGCGTTTTAGAACAAGAACTTAGAGAAATCAATAGGGCTCTTGAAGTATTGAAAAATGTACCTAATGATACTGAAGTTTATCGTGCAGCAGGTCATTTATTGATAAAGATCAGCAAAGAAGTGGCAGAAAAAGAACTTAACGAAAGGAAAGAGCTTATTGAGCTTAGAATAAAGACTTTATCAAGGCAGGAGGCTTTACTCCGTCAGCAACTTTCCGAAGTTCAAAGTAAACTAAGCGAATACTTATCAACAACGTATAAGAAGTCGGCTTAACATTAAATGTTTGATTCTGCATGGTGGTTATATTAACGAAATGTAGATAAATTTAATTTTCTTAATAAAATTGGTTCACCTCTATGATAATAAAGCCATCTCGCATTGAAGAGTTAGGGCTTAACTTAGAATACATAAATGAGAAGGATTTAGAAGAGCTAGTATTATTTATAGAACAATGCATAAAGGATGAACTCAGCAAGTTGCTTGATCAAAGAGTTTTAGAATATATATCTATAATAAGTGTAGAAATAGTTAATAATACAATTAATATAGCAATTGATCTAGAAGCTGGTTCATACATAACACCTCATATTAGTTTAGAGAGTATCTTAGATCAGGTGTTACGTCATGTGTTTGAAAAAACAAGAATGTACTTGGTCAGAAACTTTAGAAAAAATGCGGAATCTAATAACAAATAATAAACATGCTATCATAATACCCCATGCAAACGCCGACCCTGATGCTTTAGCAGCATCTTGTGCATTAGCATACATTGTACACGAACTAAATAAGGTAGTAAATGTAAGCGTTGCTGTGCCAGAAGGTATAGGTTTAGAGTGTAGGAAAATCTTAGAGATATGTACAAAAAACAACATCAACATCACCATAGTTAAAAAACTTATGGGGGATCTCCTTAAGGATCGTCCTCTTTGTTTTCTCGTTGATGTTGCATCAATAGAACAAACAAAAATGTTAAAGAATCACCTTGATGCTTGTAGCAGTATAGTAATTGTAGATCATCACGAATCCCGCAACTACGAAGCTATAGAAAAGTACTGTAATCACATACTGCAGCTCATATACACTAAAGCTTCATCAACATCTGAGATAACGTTTAAGATTTCAAAATATTTTGACATTAAATTACCCAAGGATATTTTAGAGGCTCTTATGGCTGGCATACTATGGGATACAAAACATTTTTCTCGCGCTACATCAATGACTTTTAGATATGCATCAGAAATACTCGATCTAGGTGCAGATTATCAACAATCTCAGCAATTAGTTTCGGCACCTAGACCTCCCTATGTAAAATCAGCAAGGATAAAGTGTATTCTGAGACATAAAGGATTTAGAGTTACTCTAAACATGCGTGAAGTATACGTAGCGATATCAGAAATAGGAGCTTATGAGTCTGAATGCGCTTCATCTCTCGTTAGTATTGGATACGATATGGCTTTTGTAGCATCCGAAGAGGAAACATTAAATGCTATTAGAATCATATATAGAGCACGCGAAGATACTGCACTACTGCAAAGTATAGACATTTACAATGACGTGTTAAAACCTATCATACAGAAGCATGGAGGTGGTGGAGGAGGTCATAGAGCAGCTGGAGGAGCAATAATTAATGCAACTGATACAAATATTGTGTTGAAAGAGCTTATCGAAATTTTAAGTAATATAGCGAAAGGCAAAATTGTGGAATTAGCTGAGCAAAGAATATTTGAAGGGTGATTTTCATATTAATTGTCTATGTCGATGAACGTGAAAGAAACTCTAAGGTACCAGAACACCTCACAGCTAAAGGAGTTACTGTCATATTTAAGATGCTTGATGTAGGCGATTATATAGTCAATAATGTTGTAGGTATTGAAAGAAAAACCGCCAGCGACTATATAAACTCGTTGATTGATGGAAGACTTTTCGAACAACTAAGTAAGTTAAAGGAAAGGTTTGATAAAACTTTGTTAATTGTTGAAGGCGACATATATAAAGCGCTTAAGGGTAGGAATATTCATAGAAACGCTATTTTAGGTTCGCATGTATCTTTATTCTTAGATCTAGGGGTTTTCATATTATACTCTAGGAATGAAGAAGAAACAGCTGAACTAATAAAAAGAATAGGCTTACATAAAATTAAGACTTCTTTGGGTTTGCATATACCTCGTAAGTCTGGGGCCTCAGATATAATAGATTGGCAGAAATTTGTCCTCCAATGTTTTCCTCATATAGGGCCTAAGATAGCCCAGAGAATACTAGAATATTTTGGATCAATATATGCATTTTGTAATGCAACTATACATGAGTTATCACGTATTGAAGGTCTATCTGAGCAGAAAGCTGCTGAAATATACCAAATAGTCCATTCATTTTATAAAGATTATGAAAAGAATAAGTTGCTAAGATCAAATGAGAACCAAAAAAGCATATTAGACTATGTCTCAGTAAATGAAAACTGTAAACAATGAAAGTTAAGTTTTAAGGTAATGTATGTTCTATAGTCATCAAGATTAATAAGCTCTAAAGAATAAGGTTGTAGGCTAGGTAGGTACTAAATGAGATATGTTAAAACAGTTGAACAAGTGCTCAAAATTATGAGCAGTATAGACCAGATTAGAAATGTTGGAATAATAGCTCATGTGGACCATGGAAAAACAACGACAACAGACAGCCTATTAGCGGCTGCAGGTATTATCTCGCCGAGATTAGCCGGACAAGTATTAGCTATGGACTTTCTTGACGTCGAACAAAAACGTCAAATGACTGTAAAAGCTGCAAACATTAGTTTATACCACGAATACGAAGGAAAGCCCTATGTCATTAACTTAGTTGACACACCTGGTCATGTAGACTTTACCGGTAAAGTCACTAGAAGTCTGAGAATGATAGATGGAGCTGTAGTAGTAGTAGATGCAGTTGAAGGAGTTATGACTCAAACCGAAACAGTACTTAGACAAGCTTTAGAGGAACGAGTTAGACCATTATTATTCATAAATAAGATTGATCGACTTATTAAAGAACTACGAATGGGATCCGATGAAATAAAGCAAAGATTCATTGAAATAATTAAGGAGGTTAATTCATTAATAGAAACATACGCTGAGCCCGAGTTCAAAAAGAGATGGATATTAGACCCTGCTCAAGGAATGGTTGCATTTGGCTGTGCAAAAGATGCCATAGGTTTAACAGTACCCATGAGTAAAAAGAAGGGTGTTAGAATTGACGATCTTATTGAAATATACCGCTCAGGAGACAAAGATTCTTTAGAGGATTTGAAAAAGAAGATACCATTACATGAAGCTCTCCTCGACATGGTTGTAAAGTTTGTGCCAAATCCTAGAGAAGCTCAGCGGTATAGAATTCCTAAAATATGGAAAGGTGATGTTAATAGTGATATAGGTAAAGCATTAATGGAGGCGGATCCTAGAGCCCCATTAATATTTTTCGTATGTGATATGAGATGGGATCCGCATGCCGGATTCGTAGCCACAGGCAGAATATTCTCAGGAAGTGTTTCGAGCGGTCAAGAAATTTACCTTATAAATGCTCGTACACCTCAAAAAGTTCTACAAGTAGGATTATACATGGGACCATATAGAGAAGTTGTAGACCTCATACCTGCAGGAAACGTAGCTGCAGTACTAGGACCTGACCTTGCAAGAGCTGGTGAAACTCTTGTTGATCCTAGGATAAAGGATGTTGTAACACCATTTGAGAAACTAAGGTATGTTTCAGAACCTGTAGTAACAATGGCTGTGATACCTAAAAAGACCACAGATTTAACCAAGCTTATCGACGTATTAAAGAAGATGAGCATTGAAGATCCCAACCTGATTGTAAAAATCAATGAAGAAACAGGTGAATACCTAGTATCCGGAATGGGTCACTTACACCTAGAGATAGTCCTAACACTACTTAAAGAAAGATTTGGATTAGAAGTCGAAACAACATCGCCAACAGTAGTCTATAGAGAAACCATCAGGTCCCAGAGCCCTATTATTGAAGGTAAATCGCCAAATAAACACAACAGAATATATATAAGCGTTGAACCTTTAAACGAAGAAACTATAAGATTAATACAACAAGGTATAATAATCGAGGATATGGACACATACAAACGTGCCAGAATTCTAAGAGATGAGGCTGGATGGGACTACGATGAAGCTAAGAGGATATGGGCTATAGATGAAAACATAGATGTATTCGTGGACATGACTTCAGGTATTCAATACTTGAAAGAAGTTAAGGATACAATTATTCAAGGGTTTAGGTTAGCGGTTAGAGAAGGCCCCTTAGCTGCTGAACCTGTTAGAGGTGTAAAGGTGATACTTCGCGATGCAGTAATACATGAAGACCCAGCACACAGAGGTCCAGCACAAATTTTCCCTGCAGTTAGAAACCCAATATTTGCAGGAATACTTATGTCGAGACCAACATTACTTGAACCAATACAGAAGCTTGAAATAAAAGTCCCCATGGACTACCTAGGACCAATCTCAGCCGTAATAACTAAGAAAAGAGGAAAAATCCTAAACGTAGTTCATGCCGCAGGCAACATAGTCAAGATATTATGTGAAGTGCCCGTTGCCGAATCCATAGACTTAGCTAATGAGCTCAGAGGTGCAAGTGCTGGTAGAGCTTTCTGGGGTACAGAATTTGCAGGATGGATGTCTGTTCCAGAATCTATACTATTAGACGTAGTAAAGAGAATACGTCAAAGAAAAGGACTAAAAATTGAGCCTCCGAAACCGGAAGATTTCCTATCCTTATAGATAGACATATTTTATTGTAACTAGACATTTTAACTATTAACTAAGTTGAATTGAATTCCTATTTAACCATTTGTGTCCATCAACATAGATCAAAATAATTAAAAAGAAAGTTTAAGTAACTGATTTCTTAGTTCTAGTTTTTTAGATCTAGACCATGCAAATTACATGCATCCGCAATAACCAGAAATTATTATACCTTGTTAATTATTGAATTGATATAGCAATCGAATGTGGCGGGCCCGCCGGGATTTGAACCCGGGACTTCCGCCCTTTTGGGGTCTACGGGTTAAGAGCCCGCCGCTCTACCTAGCTGAGCTACGGGCCCAGATGCCACGGTAAACTAACATAATATGCTTCTTAATAAGCTTATCATAAGATATTGAATTAAGGTGGTACATGACGATTAAATTAAACACTAATATACGATGAAAAGCGAAGTATACTCTGGGCTACGTTATGATCTTATATAACGATGGTATATCACTTAAATTACCTCCTAGAATAAAAATTCTCGAAGCATTAGGATGTATCGGCGATCAGAGAATTAAAGTAATAAACGATAAAGAGGCCCATGTAATATCATCAGATTATACAAGAAGTTATCACGTATATATCGACCTTGATTCAAGAGCAGTATTTAGTGACGATAATGGCACTAAATTCAGAGGATATGTAGGATATCCAATAGTAGCGTTTCTTATGCTAAAAGGTATTTTACCTCTTGACGAGAATTTGGTTAAAGCCTTAGCTGGTATTCCATGGAAGAGATTAAATGAAACATATAAAGACTACCAAGTAGTGGAAAAAATAGTTCTTCAAAAAGCTAAAAATTTTGGTATAGAAGAAGTCTATATACAGGATTTTATCAAAAAGGTTTTAAAAGAATTAGCTTCATTGCGGCTGAAATACGTTAAACTCGATAAAATTAAACGATGTTAAAAGGTTATTGTTATTGGTGTTAACTTTATGAAATCTGCACTATCAATAATTTTTGTGTACTACATTATTAGGTTCACACCATGAAGTCATATACAATAACACCTCAATCGATTAAAGAAATACTTCAAAGAGCTGTAGCTCCAATTAAGGGTGTTAAACCCACCTTTAATGAATACCACGTAATAAAGTTCCTACTTGTACTTCATAAGAAGGAACCTTTAGGCCGTCAACTTTTATCTAAGTATTTAGGTTTGAGTATAACGTCAATAAGAACGTTAACGAAGCGGTTGAAGATATTAGACTTAATAAACATTGATCCTGTAGCTGGGTGTACTTTAACAGAATATGGTAGGGAGCTTGTGAATAAAATTCTAAATATTGCTGTTAAAGGTGGCGAAATTACGAATGTTTTAGACAACTCTCTTCTACTTTATGGAAAAGCCTATGTTTTTTTAATAAAAAAGGGGCTAGAATTAATTAAGCATTACGATGTATCGTACCTTCGAGATACCGTAATAAAAAACAAGGCTAAAGCAGCTATAATAGTGTATGTAATGGAAGGCAAAGCTTACATACCTCCGTACACAGAACTTGATGAAAATCGGTTTCCTTCATTACGTAAAATAAGGAATTTACTGAATGCCGTGGATTTCGATATCATTATTGTTATCTTTGCTGAAAACGAAAACGTAGCAGAAGAAGCCTTTTTCATTACACTTTTAGATCTTAGTATACTTTGAAATTGGTGTTTATAAACCGCTGTTAACCTAGTTTATTAATTATGGTGTATCACGGTATGGAATTAGCAGAACAAAGAAGTTCAAGAATTCAAGGGTTTTATAGTTTATCGATAGAAGAGAGACTTAAAATAATTAAAGAATGGGCTAATTTGACCGACAATGAAATAGCTTTATTAAAGAATTTCGGTAACCTAGATCCTAATATAGCAACTTGCATGTCTGAAAACATTGTAGGAGTTTTCTGTTATCCGTTCTCAATAGCACCAAACTTTAGAATAAATGGAAAGGACTATTTGGTGCCTATGGTAATCGAAGAACCTAGTGTCGTTGCTGCTGCAAGTAATGCCGCAAGATTTATGAGGAAAGATGAAGGTATAAAAGCCTTAGCCGATAAGCAGTACATGATAGCACAAATACATGTAATTAAATCTCCTTCACCTAGATACTCAGCCTTGGATATATTACTTCATAAAAATGAGATATTAGAACTAGCCAACTCCACAAATAAAATCCTTTTAACTCTAGGTGGTGGTGCTAAAGATGTTAAAGTTGATGTACTAGAAACAAGGCGTGGTCCAGTTATATCTATACACCTAGTAGTCGACGTACTTGATGCTATGGGGGCTAACACTGTCAATACCATGGCAGAAGCCGTAGCCCCTTTTATCGAAAAAATTAGCGGTGGTGAGGCTAGGCTTAAAATAGTCTCCAATTACGCAACATATAGGTTAACAAAAGCATGGGTAAGAATAGCAGTAGAAGATGTAGGCCTAGATGTTGCTGAAAAGATCGTTGATGCTTCTGCTATAGCTGAAGCAGACATTTATCGCGCTGTAACGCACAATAAGGGTATAATGAACGGTATAATAGCTGTAGCCTTGGCAACAGCCCAAGACCATAGAGCTATAGAAGCAGGTGCCCACGCTTATGCAGCAAGAAGTGGTACGTACAAGCCCCTTAGCAACTGGAATATCGAGAACGGATATCTCGTAGGAACATTAGAGATTCCGCTACAAGTAGGAGTAGTAGGCGGCGCTACTAAAACTCACCCCGTAGCTCAAATAGCCCTTAAGATATTGGATGTGAAAACCGCTAAAGAATTAGCAGAAGTCATGGCAGCTGTAGGACTAGCACAGAATTTTGCAGCCCTAAAAGCACTTGTGACCTCAGGTATTCAAGCCGGACATATGAAATTACACGCCAGAAATATTGCGATAATGGCCGGCGCCACAGGGGAACTTATAGACATAGTCTCAGAAACTATGGTAAGAGAAGGCAAGATCTCATATGATTATGCCAAAGAAATTCTTAAGAAAATAACAGAATTAAATTCAGATAAATAAATAATATCCAGAATGCAACATATATTATGTTCCTAGAGGACTATTAATACTTAATTCCCTGTTAAGTTATCTATAAATCAGGAAAATTATGGATCTAGATGAAGATTCCCGCGCTCTTGACACATAAAGTGGATGAAGAAAATCGCGGCCGCCGCGGATGAACATGATTTTAATAAAATTTTCTTTGACTTAAAGATATTAACTAAAACTACTAATATCTGATGGTGACAGATATCTGAAATTAGGAGAAGCATATCGAAAACTTGTAGATGATGATTTTAGATTCCTAAGTTTTATGGTTAAAAAGATTAAGCAATTTGAGTATGTACCTATAGAGTACATAATCAAGAAATTTGAACACAAATTTTCCCAAAAGGAAATTTTAGCTCGTATAAAGAAGTTAACACGGCTTAGATTATTGGCTAAGCATCCCTCAATAAAGGCTTATAGAATTACATTTTTAGGTCTAGACTGTATTTCTCTAAGGCTACTTGTGGCTAAGAATGTTGTTAAAGCAATAGGGGATATAATTGGCGTAGGTAAAGAAAGTGAAGTGTATAGGGGTCTAGCAGAAAACAATGATATTGTTGCTATAAAGTTTTACAAAATTGGTAAACAGAACTTCAAACATATCGCTAAATACCGCGGATACTATTCTGATGACGTTGTACACAGCGGCTGGCTTCGTAGAAGCATTATAGCTGGAAAAAGAGAAAAAGATGTTCTAGAGATTTTAAATAATTACACTATACCAGGCATACCAAAACTCTACGGAGGAGTTCTGCATAGCGTAGTTATAGAGTACATTGATGGTGCTAGACTAAATGAGATTGAACAGGTAGAGAACCCAATAAATGTTTTTGAGCAAATAATTGAAATAATAAGATACATTTATAGGAATGCTGGTATAGTTCATGGCGATTTAAGTGAGTACAACATAATGCTATCATATAAGGACGACAAGGAACGGGTATACATAATTGATTGGCCTCAATACGCTTCGATAAATTCACCTCTTGCAATTTCAATGCTTAGACGTGATATAGAAAACATAGCTAAATTTTTTAGAAGACGTTACATGCTTGAAGTAGATGTTCAAGAAGTATTTAAGTATATAACCGAGCAATAACTATACTACTCATAGACTGAATCTTAGATAGCTAACATATAGTAAAGAGCCCTTAAGGAACCCTGCATGCTAACTCTCGGACTAGACATAGTTAAAGGTAATCCTCTTTCACGTACATCACCACCTGTATATGCAGTTGTAATTATAGATAATAATGGTAAGATTGTTGCTGAAACTCCTGAAGCACCACTTAATACTGTTATAAGATTGTGTTGGGATTACTCTATTAACCGTTTAGGAATAGATAACATCTATGAACTTGCTCCTACGTCTAGAGATATAGCAAGGATCTTAGCACTACTTCCGAGCCACACAGAGGTATATCAAGTTACAATAGACAACAATACCTTTGTGAACTTAGCTACACAAGCTTCTAAAATAGGAATAACACTAACGTCAAAACCGAGACCTCTACAAACGGCATACATATGCGCATTATTAGCATTAAATGGCATAGGCATGCTAATAAAGGGATTAGAACGAAAAACTAGGGTAATAGTTTCAAGAGCTAGGTCCACAGGATCTGGTGGAAGTAGTACCAACAGATATGTAAGAGGGATGCGAACAGCAATATTAAGAGCTGTTAGAGAAATTAAAACTCTGTTAGAGAAAGAAAAACTTGATTATGATATTGTCATAAGGAAAAGCCTAGGAGGTTTGGACAGCGCGATATTCACGGTCTATGCTGATAGTCAAACAATTAGAAAACTCATTAAACCTTACAAAGGTAGTGATATTCGTGTAATAGTAAAACCTGTTTACACGGATATTATAGTAATTAATAACGAAAATGATATTAAGAAAAAACCTTTAATAATTGGGATAGACCCTGGTATTGAAACAGGTTTGGCCATTATTGATTTATCACTAAATGTGTTAACAGTGGAATCCTCGAAAGGTTTGGATAGACTTGATATAATTAATAAGATATACCAATACGGTATTCCTGTACTTGTTGCTGTTGATAAAAATCCCCCGCCTGAAAGCGCTAAGAAACTTGCATCTATGCTTGGTGTGCAGCTTTATGTGCCTAATGAATCGCTAGATACAGAAACAAAAGAAAAATTAATTGAATGGTTAAAAAAGCGGAAGCATGTAGACATAAAAATAACTACAACACATGAACGTGATGCGCTTGTCTCTACATTAAAAGCTTACAAAGCATACGAGAGAAAACTTGTTGAGCTTGAGAAAAAACTATTAGAGATGGATCTGGATGTAGATATAGATGAAATGAAATCAATGTTGCTGAAGGGACAGAGTGTCAGTCATGTATTAGAGTATGCCATAAATAAATATCTTACAAACATGATGGTTAAAGAACCTCTCTACCATGATCATGAACAGGATAAGTCCGTCGAAGCTTGTAACGACTTGGTACAAGGCTTAGAAATGAAAATATATGAACTGATTAAAGAAAATGAAATGCTACGACAAAGACTTCGTGAAATAGAAAACAAAATGGAGAACTTAGTTTTTGAGAAACGTTTTAATCGAGTTGAGCAGGTATATTTTGAGTTAATGCGAGATAGAGAAATAGCTAAACTTAATGAGCAGATAAGACAATTACAAACGATTACAGAAAACCTACGAAATGAAGTAAGTAAACTGTCTACAGAAAGAAATAGATACCTAGAGCTTTTATTGGCTATAGTGATGAAAAAAGTCATCATTGTACCTCGAATAAAAAGCTTGGCTATTCACAATATACATTCTATAAAAGATTTCATAGCAGTAAGTAAAATCATCGTGGTCGACAGCGATTACCTATCGTATGAATCTATAAACTATCTTAAACGACTAAGAGCTATACCAGTATTTGATAAGTGTCACCAAAATTTAGAACAAATATTTGCGACTGAAGGTATACCAATTATATGTGGTCTCGGCATAAATAGATTAGATGATAAACTAGCTATTATTGATGTAAACGAGTTAGAGGAATATCTAATCAATGCTATAATTAAGCTAAAATCAGTTAAACGACCTAGCTCAAGTATAACATTAGAGGATTTGATAAAGATAATATCCGAATACAGAAATAACGCTCATTAAGTTTTAGAAAAGCATTACCTTTCCTTCGATTATATCCGATGTTATATTTGCTATTCCTTCTAACACTTCATCTGCGATAGCCTTACTCTCATTGACCATATTAGGTGTTAATGGTGATTTTTCAGGTACTATTTTTATGTCTACAGCTAGTGGATTATCTATGGGTTTACCAATTTGACTTAGAAGACCAACATATACTTCTTTTGTGCCCAGGACCTCTTTGTAGATCCGATTAGCTATAATACTCGCCACAACATTGAATAGCTTACCTACATGGCTTACTGGGTTCTTACCTGCTGTCGCTTCTAAGCTCATAGGCCTCATAGGCGTTATTAAACCATTAACTCTATTACCTCTGCCTGTAGCTCCATCATCACCGTGCTCCGCCGATGTTCCTGTTACGGTTAAGTAGAATATATTTTGATCTGGTTTATCTCCTACATTGACATGAACTTCAATATCATGGTCAGGGGCTATCCTCATAGCATTGTCGAGCACGATATTCCTAGTCTCCTCCTTGATGCTCAGATACTCATCTTTGTCATTAACCCATCTCGACACCATGGCCACGGCTACTGTCAATATTATTTTTTTGCCTACTCTAAGTCCCATAACCTTTACATCTTCCCCTAATGCTGGAATTTTTTTCTTTACTTGTGGATCATTTAGAAGACGCTCTGTAGATAGAACGAGGTTTTCTAAGGTCGATAGAGGTGCATAGCTTATACCAAAACTTGTGTCATTTGCTAAAGGAACTTTTTTTAGACCTAATTCAAAGATCCCTCTTAAATCAATGCTTCCTTGACCCACTTTGTAATCAACAATTGTGTGTTCCTGTGGATCAAGATATCTAAAGTTTGATTTTATCCACTCGTTAACGGCTTTCAAAACAATTGTACCTATGGGTACAAATTCTATTCCTTCAGCTGTTCTCACATATGATGTTGCTCTACCTGAAACAATAATATGTATAGGGTGAAGGACTTTACCACCACCAAATAATGGATTTGATTGACCTCCTACCACAAGCACTTTATCAACGTTGTGGTGCAATATGACGCTAAAGTTTTTTAAGTAGTATTTGCACAACTCTCTACTTACAGCTTCAGCTACTCCATCGGCTATATAATCTGGGTGTCCAGCACCTTTCCGTTCGACAATCTCTATAGGTAAATTTTCTATTCCTTGCCATGTATATTCAGTTACATATATGTTCCTCATGTATCTTACCCCAATGCTGTTTCTAATCCTTTTAAATCCTTGCACAACTCTTATATAACTTTATTTACTTTATGGATCCTACTGAGTTTTACGTATATATATATGATCAATATAATAGGTTATTGAACATTGTTTGCTAATTTGCGCGCTTTGTTGTAAACCTCTATACATGCTTCAAAGTGCTTGCAGAGCTTACATTCAATTCTGTCTAACGAGAAGTCGAAGTTTATAGGGCATTTCCTTGGTGTCTTTACCCTTCGACGCAATTAACATTCCCTTCATTATATACTTTTATTACGTTAGAGATACTTGTCTTAGTTTAGCTTCTGTATAGTCAATGCTAATATAAAGTATTTGACTGCCTCTAATAAAGATTCTGCCGTATTTAGCTATAATATCTCTACCTCCATCTGTATACTCCGTAGCATCCTCTAGTACAACATTCATAGTCGGATCTGTCATAACAAGTTTTCCTACGAATTCAGAGCCTTCTTTAACCTTTACCATCACGGTTTTGTTAGTTGAACTACGGAGTACACGAAGGGGTGTTATTGATGGCTTTACTTGTTGAGATGCCAATTTCTCTCCCTAATAATGCTGTTTCTAGATTTTTGCCGAATAAAAGCTTAGTGGAAAAAAGTGATTAGTTGAAGACTTTAATAACGTGCTAAAAATAATTCGATAGTATGCCGGAGTTCATTGTAGTAGTCGAACATTTAGAGCCTTGCATAAATAGATGGGTATTGAAAGAATACGAATACGTATTGGGAATTTATGGATCTAGGCTTATGATAACCAATGTTAAAGATGAAAACCATTTACGAATACTATCTAAATATACCCCAATGGTTGTTAAAGAATCGGTTACAGAATTACTAAGAGATTTAAATGATGTCGTCGTATTAGACCTAAGAGCCCCTAAAACCTTAGAACCATCAGAGCTCAAAACGGTTAAATACATCATTATTGGTGGCATCATGGGCTCGCATCCACCAAAAAGTAGAACATGGTTATACATAACTTCGAAACTACCGAAAGCTAAGCCTCGTAATATAGGTCCGTACCAATATACAATTGCAGGTACAGCGTACGTTCTAAGACAAATTGAAGAAGGTAGGGCTGTGTCTGAAATAAAATCAATTTATGGATTGAGCCTAAAGAAGTTGATGTCGGGGATTGAGTTAGAAGTATCTTTACCGTACGCCTTTCCCGTAGATGACGAAGGTAAGGTTGTGCTACCCAGCGATTACCTTAAAGTTGTCGTTGAGCATATACCTGTTTATGAACATAGGATTTTAAGTAGCAGAGAGAATAGAATATGTTATGATGGCTGATGCAAAGTATATAGAAATCCCTCTCAGGTATAGATCGAATTTCTTGTTTAAGTTCAGCAGAACCTTAATTATGACTATAGAAATTGGATAGAGAATGGCTAGGTATATCCATGCGAAATACAAGTAGTAGCCTCCTAATAATAAAATTAATAATGAAAGCGCATTTTCATTTAATGAAAATATTAAGTATAACGTCAAAGCTACTAAAACTCCATAAACACCTCTAACAAGCAATACAGCTAATTGGCTTTGTAAAAATATTTTTGTAATAGTGTTTGAGTATGGTTTCAAAAAGTGCGCACCGAAGAAAAACTAGTATGAGCTGGCTAGATTTAAAAATATGGTTGAAGGAACAAAAAGACTTAGTAGAACATTCGTTCATAGACAATCTATACTACATTAAGGAGGGTTCTACATTACTACTAAGAATGTACAATAGTGTAAAAGGGGTCACCTTCTGGCTAATAATTGAGCCTTCAAAACGTATAAGCCTAACGTTTAGCGACCTAAAGTTAGATGAAATAGATGAGAAAGCCCAAAGAATTTGGCGAACACTTCTAAGAGATTGCTACATATCAGGCTTAAACCAAATACCTTGTGAAAGGATTTTACACATAGACGTTAACTGCAGAGATAACGTAAAGAAGTTAATCGTAGAATTACTACCTAGGGGTGTTGTATGCATAGTCGATTCCCAAGACAAGATACTACTTTGCAATGAATATAAGAGTATGAGAGATAGATCTGTAAAAGCAGGTTCTAGATACCAACCACCCCCTATAATCACAAATTGCTTTGAGAATCCCTCTAAAATATTAACCCATATCCAATCAAATGACACAGATGTAACTCGAATACTTATCAGAGAGGGAGGTTTGCCACCTGAAATAGCCGAGACAATAACTTTTCAATGCAATTTAAGGGATAAAAAGACCTCAGTACTGATGGAAGATGAAATGGCATGTATAGATAAAGTATACCATGAAATAGTCGCCATAAATAAATACTATGAACCATGCATAATCTTAGATCATCAAAATAATCCTATAGGATTCTACTCTTATTCGCCACCTCAATTCCGTACCGATAACTATAGAATAGAGTATTACCAAACCATTAATGAAGTAATTAATAAATATTTTGAAGATTCCCTAAAGTCCCTCCTCTTATCGTCTACATCACATAGACTGAAGGAGACCATAAATAGCACTAAAAATGCGATAGAAGGAATAGATAAACTAATTAATGAAATGAAGAATGAATTATCAGAACTTAAATCAAAAATTTTTGTAATTGATAATAACTTCTTAGAACTTGAAAAAATGCATCAATGCATAGTAAGTAGAGTAAGAACTCTTGGCTGGGAACATATTGGTGATTGTGGTCCTATAATTGAAGCCTTGCCGGAAAAAGGTGTATATAAAGTACGAATAGATAATCTATTGCTTGAATTCAATGTAAGAAAAAGTTTTATCGAGAATTATAATGATATACGAAAAACTATAGCTAGTTTAGAGAAATCCATAGCAAAAGCCGGAGAGGAGAAGCAAAAATTAGCTACTAAATTACAAGAACTTATGAAGGAACTAGAACTCAGAGAAGCAAAAATTAGGTATAAGTTGAGTAGAATTAAAGAGTGGTATGAAGCATACATATGGTATATATCCTCATCGGGTTTCTTAGTTATCGGAGGCAAAGATTCTTCACAAAACATTAAAATAATAAGGAAACTAGTTGAGCCCCACGATATAGTAATGCATGCTGATATACATGGAGCAAGTACCATTGTTATTAAATCACAAAAAAAGAACGTAGATGAGGAAACGATTAGAGAAGCTACAACTATAGCTGCATGCTATAGTAAGGCATGGAAGTTGAAGCTAATGAACGTGGACATATTTTGGGTCTATGGCTCACAAGTATCATTGTCGCCGCCTTCTGGACAGTACTTGCCCAAGGGCTCCTTCATGGTATATGGTGAAAGAAACTACATAAAAAACGTAGAGCTTAAACTAGCGGTAGGTATAGAAATAATAGATAAAGGTTTTAGAGTAATTATCGGACCAGAATATATTGTAGATAAAAGGGCGATAGCGTATTTTGTTGTAATTCCAGGCGATAAAGATGTACAACTTGTTGCTAAAGAATTTATAGATTACTTAAAATCAAGTAAATACGAACAGCTAGCGGCTACGCTCGATATAAGCGAAATAGCTAAGAAGTTGCCTGGCAAGAGTAGTATAGTAAGAAAGGTAGTTAAAAGCGACTCTGTAACACTAGAATAACGGTGAACAGTTGTGCTAAGAGCATCAGATATAATGGTCCCGAATCCCATCAGAGTAAGAGGTAATGCAACTATATATGAAGGTTTAAAACTAATGGAGCAATACAATATAGCTTCATTAATAGTTGTAGATGATATGGATCGAGTACTAGGAGTAATAACAGCAAAAGATGTAGTAATAAAAGCTGTTGCTAAAAACTTGGATCTAAAGTCAACAAAAATAATCGATATTGTATCAAGACCTGTAACGGTAGTTGAACCTGAGACAACATTAAAAGACGTGATAACTCTTATGATCGGCACAGGTCATGGTCATATACCCGTCGTTAATAAGTCCGGTAGAGTAATAGGAATAGTTACGATAGACGACGTTTTAAAATTTGTTCCAGAGCTTCTTGAGCTTGCAGAGATAAAGAAATAAAACAATGCATGTTTTAACTTCCATACATCATAGCCCATTCTTCGTATTTCTTTAATAATTCCTTAGATACGCTTGGCTTACGAACATTCAAAACCTCTAGAAAGTCTTGCATAGATATAGATCTAGGTTGACCTTCTATGTTTCCTGATCTAAATAGTTCTCTTAATGTTCTAAAGTAGGCCTCTAAAACGATGTCTCTTATATCACTAGCTGAATACCCTTCAGTTATTTCTGATAATAGGTCTAGGTTAACGTCATCCGCTAATCTAAAAGGCTTCACATAGTACTCTAAGAGTAACCTTCGAGCTTTGACATCAGGAGGTGGAACATATATTCTTTTTTGAAACCTTCGCAGAAAACCTATATCTAGTTTCCATGGTTTGTTTGTTGCCGCCATAACGAATACAAAGTATTTCTCCCCTTTATCAGCTAAACCATCCAGTTCTTGCAGAAATTGATTTCTAACCCTAATTTCACCCCCTATTTCATGGTCGTATACCCCTAAAAGGGCATCAGCTTCGTCGAGAAATACTATGACAGGCTTTGATGTACCAACTTTGCGGGCATAATTGAACATCGAGGTTACTTTTCTTTCTGATTCTCCTAGCCACTTAGACATTAGGTTAGCAGCATTAACATACATGAATACACCATTGATTTCGTTGACTATTGCTGCTACAACTAACGTTTTCCCGCAACCGGGTGGACCATAGAGTAAAATTCCTTTATACCAGCCAAAAGGGAAGAGATCTGGCCTCTTATAGGGATAGATTATCGTCTCTACAATTGATTGTTTTACATTATCGAGACCTATAACATCCTCGAACTTTACATTAGGCTTCTTTGTAACTATGAATTCTTTAACTGTTTCCTCTATATTATTACCATTCGTGTCGCCAATGGCTATAGCTATCTGAGTCTCCCTCTCTAATTCCTCAGCTTTCTTAGAACAAGATTCAGCTAGGTTTTTATATATACTTCGAGAAACTGTCTCCTTATAATTATTACCTAGTAATGTAAATATTTCGGCTGCTTTTCTATAGTTTTTTGCTGCATCTAATCTATTACCTGTTTTCTCATTAATTATAGCTTCGTTTAAGTATCTCCTAGCTAAGCTTTCGAGATACTCTTTACTCATGTAATTCAACCCTTAATTAAATATGGTGACAAGGGTTACATGAGGACCTTAACAAAAACTTTAGTCTAAGTAATTTTAATTAATCCTACCTGCTCTAATCGCTTAAGGGAACTTAAAATTTCATCTTTTGATACCCCAAGTTTTTTTGCACACTCGTTTATGTCTAGTACCCCACCACTCCTCATGATAAGCTGATATACGGTTATATCTAGTTTACTTAACATATTGAATGCTGTAGGTGCAGCTACTGTTACAGTACTTTTACTGCCAATGAATGACTCCTCTTGCTGGATGTACTTTGCTACATTTTGGTTTATGGCATCTATCATAACCTTTAATTGTGATGGTATAGGTTGTAGGCTTATTTTCATGTTTTCCTCAGCTTTTATCTCTGCCTCTTTGATTATCTCCTCTATTTCCTTGGTGTTTACGGCAACGCTTATGCTTGTTTCTGGAGCTTGAGTTGATGACACAAGAGTGTTAACATTGCTAACTATTGAATCAACTGCTGAAGCTAGTTCTGGCATAGAATTGCTGAACATCTGCTTTAACTCTGAAAGTATACCTATAGCCAAGCCAAGAGGTTTCTTCATATCACTAACTATGTCCATGGTTTTTAATCTTTCTAAGAGTCTCTCCGTAGCTAATAACGATACATTTACAACTTTCACAAGCTTTCTAACTTCAACTATTTCTGCAGCATAAATAGCGGCTCTATCCCTATCATTATAACTTAAAGCTTTGACAGCGTTAGTTAAGAGCTCCTCATCTCTCTCCTTCAATCTTCTCCTAATTTCTTCGAGCTTCGTTCTAAGCTCATTGATTGAAGAAATAAGGTAAACGAATACATTTTTTTGAGTATCCTTAGAAGTAATTCTCATTAACCTGGTGAATGAGTCAAAAATTCCCGCTGGAACAGACATGTTATTCCTCCTTTGTAATACATTACTTAACTAATTCAATTTGTTATCTTTACAGCTATGGGTCCTCCTTGAGCCACTACTGGTGGAAGTGTTTCTTGTTGTTCTTGTTGCGAAGTGGAGCTAATAACTGAGGCTAGTTCCTCCTCGAGCTTAGTTATAAGACTCACGTGCTTTTCTAAATCTTTCTTTTCTTCTAACGAAGTTTGCTTTGCATATCTCATGAAATCTGCTGAGACCTTAAATCCATTCTCTGGTAGTTCCCCCGACGTATAGCTAACCATAAGGTTGGTCATAGCTTTCTCTATGTGTATTACAAAATTCTCTAAATCATATATTCTTCTCCTCATGACCTCTTTGACGTTCTTGGCATCGCTTTTTACCTTAGCGGATTCTTTATCGAACTTCTCTTTAAGCTCCTTGTAGGCGTGTTGCGGAATCTGCCCCTTCTTATAGAGTTCCTCTAGGGCTTTTACTCTCTTCCTGAGGGTATCAAGTTTCTTCTCTACTTTTTGTGCCTCTACAAACCACTCAGGCACAATTTTAATACCATCATCTTTCAATTCCAGTCTTTCTGAGGAAATAGTCTCGTAGTTAGAATCATTTATCATAACCTCCACTGCCACGACTTTCCCATCTACTTCACTATATACCCCTACAACAGTACCAAATTTCCTACCATAAACATCATGTATTACTTGGCCTAGGTATGGCGCAACCTTATCCAACATTATACTCATACAATGTTCACCCATTTTAGGTTCTTACACTATGGATATTTATAAAAGGTGTGACATACATTGATGTATACAAAAATCAGTAAAACCATAATTTTAGATTAAATTAACAAACTATGGTGTATGGATGTTTTAGCATCAAAGCAATAACGCTATAACTAAAACATACATTAATAAGTAGGATAATGCTAAATATCTTAAAACTTTTTGGCTTGTGTCTTTAGCTAACTCAAGTAAAGCGAATATGTTAGGTCCAACAATTCTGTTTCTTGTGGTTAATGTTGCTATGTAAACTTTGCATGGCGTAATATTATTTAAACTCGATTTTAATGCTGTTTCAACTGCTTTAATAAGTGCTTCATTTAGTTCTACAGCGTGATATGGACTATCGAAGGATACCCCTGAGCAACTATGATCATCAGCGGTTAGTATTTCTGCATCACTATAACCAAGCTCTATGGCTTTCTTCCTTAGTTCATCTCTAACCCCTGCCTTGGCATTGTTACCGTATAGGTATATGAGCCCGTATAGAGAGTTATTGCATTTGATTGATAAGGCCTTGACCTTATTACTACATAATCCGTTCACAACTCCTTTAATTACTGTTTCTCCATATCCTACCCCATAATCAATACAAGGTCTACTAGACTTAGATAACGCTTCTATGAGTATACTTGTGTATTTATTTAAATCATATACAGGTTTGCCTTCGACATTGTGAGCATCAATGATCGCTACATCTTCAAAGCCGTATACCTTGCTTAGTTCATAGCTTTTTATCTGTACTTCGTATGGTATATCGTCGTTGCCTGTTATAGGAGTTGATATCAATATATATGCTGAATTGTTAGTTTGCATAACAAATGCTTCAAAGTATTTACCATAAACTCTGAAAGGCTCGTATAGAACATCTTCTTTGAATCTTTCCCTAGATTCAATTTTGTTTAGAATTGACCGTCCATAATTCAATCCTTCATAAACACTAACCAAGTTCCTCTCATGTGAACCTGCGCTATGTAGCACAAAAGATTTTGTGTTTATCTTTTCGAACAAATTATCTATTACATGCGGAAGAGACGCACTACCGACATTTCTAAAGGGTCCAAAGTGAATTTCTGGAACAAGTAAAACTACGTATTTAAAGCCTAAATCGAAGAACATTACGTGGGTCTTTATATTTTCTTCGAAACCAATGCCGTTCATGACAGCCGAGAAGTCGCTTTCATCGTGGAGAAGCATTGTTTTAACCCATGAACCTGCAATCCTGTATACATCAATTCCTCTTCTGTTGGATAACGTCTCTGCAAAATATATGGATGAAATCATGGGTATCAACGTAGAGGTAAACCTTATTACCATCGTATTAAGCACCATATGGTCTATAAATAACGTAAACAATATTTCAATAAATAAAGCATAGAATGTTATGACTAACGATTTTACCCTCGAGTATGTGAATCCCCTAATACTGAAAACACCAATTATAGGCACAGCTATGTACATAAGTCCGGGTATATTTGCGAACATGCTGAAGATTTCAAGCGGGATCCCAGGAACTAAAAGGAATAAGGACATGTTTATACATTGACGAAGCTTCATATATTGCACTAATATGTATAGCAAAAAAGGTAAAGATGCCCATGATATTACATGAAGCAAGAGAATACTTATTAAAGTTCCTTGTTGATCATACGCTAGATTATAGTTGACGAAGTATATTATTAATATAATGCTCAATAAGCATAGGTATAGATACTTTGAGATCTTCGAAAGAGCTGCTGGAATCCTTAGCATTTTGTAATACTTTAACGATTTTCTATCTAGCATACATTAAACCCTAGCCAATTCTAGATATTTTCTCTTAATTGTTTAGCAGTCTTACCGAGACGTAGTTCAAACTATTATTAAATATTTTTAGCTTTTGTAACACTATGCAAAGTTTTTAGCTTAAATAGTTTAGCATGAAAATATAATTTTTACCTATACTACCCAAATAATGGTTACACATAATGAAAGACCATAGCCGATACGATTCCGCTACCATTAAGCGTAAGCTAGCAGAAATCGGCATAGAAAAACTTTATATTATGTATGAAGACGTAGACTGTGCTTTATTCCTCGGAATTCATGGCTATCAACAGTTCCTGATCCTCGTTTCTAAGGGAAAATTCTCGTGGTACTCAAAAATAGTTCCTGCAAATATTGTGCTTGAACCTTACTGGAACTGCGAACACATAACATATGTACCCGAAGGTCTATACGTCTTTGCCGAAGATATAGAAGAGTTAACCAAATACATTATCAAGGTTCTTGAGAAGTATAGTAAATTAAAGAATTATAATTCTACCTAGGTTACTTGAGTATAGTAAGCACTACGCCTTTTTCAGGGATAATATCTAACGCGAAGGCGCGCTTCTCATGGTTTGTCATCCTCATCTTCTTAACTATGAAGTACCTAGAAATCCCTTTATTTGCTTCAACATCGTCCATCCAAAGATGGAAGACTCCATCAGCTATGTGCTCTAACCCAAAACCAAAGGTTGATTTAGTCGTCATAGCGTACTGTGATACAAGGTAAGCTGTTACATTTTCTCTATGGCTTGCGATCTTCAATTCATAACTATATTTCCTAGCCATAGCCGGTCTATCTGCCCAGAAAGCACTCAAAGAATCAATTATTAGCCTAACGTGCTTAATAGGACTCTTACTCCCCTCTTTAAGGACTCCGAGTACTTTGTAGGCTTCATGAATAGCCGCTATCAATGTCTGAATATCAAGCGCCGCAAATCTTCGTTTTCTAGCTGATTCTGCATCCAAGGATACGGACTCAGAAATCTGGCGGGCTATCTTGAGTAATCCGAATATATCTATGACCACAATGTTAGGAAGTCTATCGAGCTCTTTACCACTTGATATATCGTATATGCTGTACTGTTCGAAATCCATACCAAATAGCCTAGCTTGTTTAACGATATCCCTGAACTCGGCCTCCGTAGTCACATAGACTACCGGGTCCCCTACTTTAAGTCCTGCCCACGCAAAGTGCATACACAGTATAGACTTCCCTGTACCAGGTTCTCCCGTTAGTGTGACCCACGAACCTTTAGGTACCCCACCCTCAAGCGCTTGATCAAGCTCAGGTATACCTGTCGATACCCTAGTTATCTTTGATGTTTTTAAATATGATTTGAGTTCTCTCTCAACTTTTTCAGGCTTAGACTGAGACTGTTTCAGAGCTTTATCTTTTGTTTCCAGCTTCTTTAATTCCTTTTCCAACTCCATTAATTCCTCCTCAGATATGTCATCAACTAAGGACATAAAATGCCGCCAAAGCCCTTTTCTAACATAAGTATTACTTATTCACTTAAAGTCCTTATTAGTTTGCACAGCAATAAGTGTTTTCTTAGTCTCGCACAACTATTCATCGATCATATTTGCTTAAATAATTTATATCGCATCATAAAAATAGGTAATCAATAGATGGAGAATAGCAAAATTACTGATAAGGTAATTGAGGCTGCTTATGATTACAAGTACCTTCTGTCTAGGGGTTATCCGATTAATGCATCATTGGATTTAGTTGTTTCACGATATATGCTTAGTAAACGCGAACGTTTACTTCTTTTTAGATGTATACATTCAAGTAAATATGTTAAAGAAATAGGTGGAAAACTTGTTTGCATGAAGCTTAACGGGTATACGTTGATATTGGATTTCTATAATGTGGTTATATCCACTATAAACATGCTTAGAGGAGGAGAAGTATATCTATGCGATGACTGTGTTCCTCGGGATTTAAGGGGTTCTAAGCTACACAATGATGATTACGCCTATATGCCGAAGGCCCTTAAAATCGTTACCCAAGTTATAGAAGCGCTTAAGCCAAAGCAGGTGGTTGCTGTCGTTGATAGGGATGTCAGCCATAGTTATGAACATGCATTTAGTCTGTACATAGAGCTTAAATCTGTTGGGATAAACTATTTATTTGAACTAACTTCGTCTCCTGACAGTAAAATTATAGACTATTCTAAAAATGATTATGGCTACGTAGTAGCATCTACTGATTCACTGATAATGATGCGGAGCTTAAGAGTGATTCCTCTAACCTTTTACATCATGAACATTCTCAAGATTAACCCCGTCTATAATTTCGCCTGGATATTTAGTTCTGAGTGCCCTGTATGCTCTGATAAGTTCGTATAAGCTGTAAACGAAAACTATAGAGGCTACACCCAACGGTATGCTAATAGATAAAGACTTTATTGCTATTGCCTCTATCCGGTATTCTAGTACAATAAACATAGGGGGAATATACATGTATTTACAAGGTCTAAACCTTGAGATATCAATTATAGACCCCAAGACGATATAGGCTGAAATAAGAGCGGAGACTATTAGAGTAATGAATTCTTTTACCAAGGCTTTGCCCATATACGCAAAATCCTTAATCAACAACAATAATAATGAGGACAACAGAAAGATCCCCAATATCGACATGATATTCGAAGTCGTGACACTTTCAATTAAGTTCAAGCTAACAGTATAACTTAATGCAAGAACACAGAAACTTGCTGTAGATGAAACTAGAAGTATCAGTATTTTCACTAGGTGAAGTACCGAATATATCTTCATAATCAAACCCCATGTAAATGGCTTCTTCTTGCGTACTACTTTCTGTGATAATCTGGTATAAAGAGTTTATATGATCAGAGAAGTAGTTGATGATGGTGGGCCCGCGGGGATTCGAACCCCGGACCACCCGGTTATGAGCCGGGCGCTCTGCCGGGCTGAGCTACGGGCCCCTATCTTGTCCACCAAATAATAGGTCTTTAGGTCAGAGGTTTTATACCTAACGTTCTACAAAACGTTTACACAACATTTTAAAGACATTACAGAAAGACAGAATATAAAGAGTTTCATGTATTTTTATAGATTCTGTATCCGAATTAGAATACTACGTAGTGTTAATCATGTGGTTTTACAAGAAATTAAATGAAATACCTGGCGATGTAAAGCATCTGATGGCTATCTCGGGATTCCCTGGAATGGGTTTTGTGGGTAAAACCGTAGCTGATTATTTAAGGAATTACCTTAACGCTACACCTGTTGGTCGTATATACGGATACGGATTTCCAGCCCATCTTCTCTCCTACGAATATGGAGTTGCAGATGTTATGAACGTTGAAATAAGTTTCGCTAAAAGAAACGGATTAGGAATACTGATTATTACAAGCGAAATACAGCCCATAAGTGATCAAGGACAACATAGCTTAAGCAGATACTTAGCTCAAAAACTCACAATGCTTAAAGTAAAAGAGCTTATAGCAGCAGCAGCCTATGTATCGGATATCGCATCACATGCTAGGAAAGTGTACGTTGTAGGCACAGACACCCATATAATCAGTAGGTATGCAGAGAAGGGGGCTATACCCCTGAACGGCGGCATCATCAGCGGTCTTAATGGCGTTATAATTGGGTGGGCAAAGTTCTATGGGTTAAATGCCGTTTGTTTACTAGGTGAGACATGGAGAAGTATAGCAGAAATGAATTACGTAGATTACATTGCTGCAAAAATAATAATAGATTTACTTGATAAAGTATGGAATCTAGGTGTAGATACCTCAGAGCTTGATAAACAGGGTCTGTCTGTCGAAACACAGGTTAAGAGCATCATAGATCAATATATGCATAGCGGTAAAAGTATGGGTACCCAGGAAGTAAGACCCTACTATATAACCTAATGTACATGGAGAACTATGCTTCAGCCGATATTTCTACCCCGCTAGCTGTGCTAGGTAGAACAGTATTTACTGTTGAAATGCTTAGCTCTGGCTCCTCCATAACTTTAATCTCTATAACAATTTTTTTACTACTGCTCAATGCTTCAATTACTTTACTTCCTTCGTTTGACAACCTATACAACTTGTAATTACCCCTAGTATACACAGGTTCTACAAGACCTAGAGCATCAAGTATGTGAAAAGAGGCTAATACTTCGTAACGCGGAAGACCTGTAGCCGATATGATATCGCTGGGGGAAGCTATTCTATCTTTAAGCGCTAATAATATTTTCATCAGTTTCTCACGTGGACTCAAAATCAACACCAATGTCTATATCAATTTCTGGGAATTATTTTAGTTAAAACGCATATAAAATAATTCCACGGAACACAATATAATCCTCAGAATAATTAGGGTGAGCGACTTCGTAGTCATAGAGTTCAAGAAACCCATCATAAATAATAACGATCTTAAGCTTAAAACTTATAGTGTTGAAGGTAATATACTTGTGGAGCTTCTCCACTCCAAACTACTGGTGCACCCTAGTATAGTGTACGACCTGCAAAACAAGACTTTAAACATCGATTTAGCTCCATTCATTAAAGTAGAAGACGATGAAACGTTAATGGTGTACTCCATAGCTCTTGAAGATATATCCATAGAACCTCCGCCTATCACATGCAATGTATGCAAATACATAGTTCTGGACCCTGCATCGATCATAGCTTTGGATCGTGCTATGGGTAAGCCAATAAAAGTTTTTAGGGTAGTACCCTGCACAGGTGTTAAAATCTTTGACATGCTTAACCATAACTTTTACACTAAAGCTCTACATCCACAGCGCACTCATGTACTTTATTTAACCGATGAAGGAGTTCTAGGCAAGATAATTGCCACAAACTCTGAAGCATACGTTGAAGAAGTACTCCAATGTACTAAATTTATAGTACGAGAATACAAGAATTACACCTTATCGTTATGCTTTAGTAGTGATAAAAACTACGCTGTCCTCAGTAACAATGTCTATGGATTTAATATTGAGTTGCCAAATCCAATACATTTTAATGACATTGATGGCTTCGGTGAAGTTTACGGGTATTTATTGAACAATCTATGCTTCATAAAATTAGGAAGAAAAAGCTACTCATGCAAATTGAGGAGCATATCACCTGCGGAGATATGCTGTGAAGTAGAGAATATACATCCTCTAGCGTTCTTAAGCGACGACGTAATTTTGGCTGTAGAACCAAACAATTCATTATTTTTATTAGACCTAAATAGGGGACGCATAAACGTATTAACCAAGATATCTCCAAGAAAGCTTTTGAACCATTTTATAGATTTTAAACATAAATACATAGCGCTGACCTACAACGATAGTATATTCATATATTACGCTGAAGATAAATCCGTATATACAAAGATTAAGGTTGGTAATGCCTTAGCATCAATATTAGCCAACGACAAGCTTTTAGTTTTTAGGAGGGACTACATTGATTTATATGGAGTAGATGTTTCTCCACACCATATATACGTTGAAAAACTTTTCTCCGCGCCGAAATACGTTACGTCTTGTGTAACCCTTGAAGAAAACAATGTTTTGTGTATGGATAGAAAGGGGCGGTTCCTTATTACGCAGGTGGATAAGTTATTTGAGACTCTACCTACGGTTAGAATCTTAAGAAGTAGCTTAGGCATCACAATGTATTCCTACGGGGATCTAACGCATTTACTGATTAACCCCATATATGAAGATTCGCTATTTAGAGTAAATTCAAGCGGTTTTTTCTTACACCTTGATAATTTCAACAACTTTAACGAGGTTTTCTTATACAATATTAAGCCTAAGGATGCCCCCTTCAATAGTACGCTTGACGAGATTCCCCGAGATCTCGAGAACTTAAAGATACTATTACTAGGAGAAAAACACCTTATTCTAGGATCCTCAACAAAGCAATATTTAGATAATACCATGTTAAAGGTTTTTGATTACGGTTATTCTAAGAGTCGATGTACTACATTGCCTAAGGATAAGGAACAGAATAACTTTGATAACGTAATTGGATCTGCTAAGGTATACATAGTTAAAACTAGCGAATTCATTGAATGGGGTGTATCCATAGATGAGTCAAATATTGAATTCCTTGATACAGATAAAATACTAAGTTATAACAAAGGCATACTTTGTCTAGCTAGTGAAAACTTAAAGAGTTTGCCTGCACCACATAACGAATTATCACTAGTAGCTTTATGTTCTAATACCATTATGAAGGGCTCCTGCATTGATATGAATTCCTGCGAAAAACTACTTAAAGTATTTCTTGAAGTAGGTGGCACTGGTCTATCCCTGCCTATTCAATCCCTAACTAAGCCGATAACTGTGTTCAGAGATGATGATAACAAGGTAATCGTTACCTTTAATCAAGGAGTACAGTATGTTGTATTACCAAGGAGATGCGTAGAACTGGTTTATGCAAGTCTCGATATGTTACACTCTATTGTTACACTTAAAATTACTAATAAATGTAACAATATAGGGGGAACCATCGTTGTTGAGAACAACGTATCGTTTGTTGAACCCAATGGTGAAAAGGAGATTAAGATGCATGTCGATCTAAACCATATACTTAGCGATGGAGGTTTACAGATCCTCATCCTTGAATCAAATGGTAGTATCCGACAATACACTTTGCCTACAAATCTTAAAAATGTTATACCTAGGGCTGTTAACATCGCTTTAAAAATAGCTAAAGTCGTAGGGATTAAGAGCAGTGCTGTTAAAGTATCTAATCGTATATTCTAAGACTTTCGTTAAACTTTTGGAAGAAGCCTTTTCTAAAATTCTATCCATTAATAGTTCCACCCCTGTATGTGATTATGTTAAGCCTGGCATTTTTGCATGTAACGAAGGGAAATACATTGTAGCATTGTATAAAGTCAAGAATTGGTCTACAGATGTACATACCCTAACACAGCTAGACTACGTTTATGGTTTACGAAGGTTTCTAGAGCTTTTCCATATTGAAGGCTGCGAATCGGTGTTCCTAACCGATGTGGAGTACGTCGACGCAGATGATTATATGTCTAAACTTAATCGCAAACTACAGATGAAGTTAGTGGAACTTGAGCTAGATAAATCAAATGTAAGACTACGTGATTATGTAGAGAAGCTGCTGGAAATCAGGAAGAAGGTGTTGATGGGAATCAGACCTATAAAAACTTCTAGCCTAGTTGCCCTAGTCTGCCGCCGTAACGTTAACTTAAAGGATATCGAGGGGATACCCTTCGATGCAAAAAATCTGCTAAACTTACACCTTGAGTCCGTGCTAGAACATAGGGTTGCTGAAGCTGTAATCAATTTTTGTCGAAGAGAACCTACATAGAAAAACTCTACTCTTAGATTCATTACCACCTACAACACTAATACCGTCAGTTAGTAGCTTAAGCGAAGGAATGTACGTAGGCATCGATATTGTTTCTGGAGAGCCTGTTTTCTGGAATACTCAATATTCCCCTTCACCGCACATCATGGTGGTAGGTCCTACAGGTAGCGGTAAAACGCTGACCTTGTTATCTTTAGCTCGACGATTTACACTTAAGTATAATGTTAACTCTGTAATATTTGATATAAAGGATGAGTACGCTCAACTTCTATCGCTTTACGGGTTAAACAACATCGTGATTCTGAACCCTCTTGAGGTGCCCATACCTTTATGTTACTGCGATAGTGTTGCAAGCGAGAAGAATAACATGGTTTCTACAGCTGTTGACGCATTGACAAAGGTTTTCTCGTTAACTTCTACCTCGAGTAAGCTTATGTTTAGAGCCTTAATGGATATCTGTAGTAGGTGCGTAGATATAGATAACTTAACGGCTTATAGATTTGATGTATACGATAGAGAACTAGCAGGAGCTGTGGATACTGCAACGCGTATCTTCAATGTATATCCTACAACCTCTGCCTATATAGATTTAGCCCCTCAGAAGAAGGTATTCGTGGTGAACTTAAGGCATATTTTTCTTAGGGATAGAGTTGAAAGTGCCGCAGTAGTCCTCCACATACTGAGCTCCTTAATGAGATACCTAAGCATCAACTCAGTACCTACTCCAAGTATCTCTGTAATCCTTGACGAATTTTGGTATATTCTCCCATACGTAGGCGACGATCTAATAAACATGCTTACTAGATATAGCAGAGGTCTAGGAATTTCGATGTTCATTGCTACGCAGAACATAGATGACCTCCACCCGTATACAGAGGCTGTAGCAAACAACTGCGGTATGCTCATAGCTATGAGTTCTCCCTCCATAAGCTACTGGCGTAGATTGCAACAGTATCTAAACCTTTCAAGAAAAACCTTAGAATATGTCACCTCTATTGCTCAACAAGGTGTAGCTGTAGCCAGAATTGCACCTAATAAAATACCTGCTATAGTCTACATAGACCCTGTCGACAACGATTAACAGAGATCTTGAGCTCTGTAAAAAGCTATTTCTTATCTAGCCCCAGCTCCTCGTACACCTCTTTAGGAGCTATTAACCTAGCGCCACGGCTTGCCTCGTGCCTCTTCTTAAGCTCTTTCTCCTTCTGCTTTTTCTTCCACTTATGCCTATGTATACCCTTTAGACCTCTGAATGCTATCATACCCCTTGTCCTCCTACTAGCCGATGTTTTCCCTCTAAACGCTCTACCTCTCTGACTAGAATTGGCTATCCAGTTGATATCGGGGTCACTTAGTATCGCTGGGTGGTGAGGATCTACGAGTATGACTTCATAGTACTTGTAGAGCCCATCTTCACCTACGTAGTAGCTGTTAAGCACTTCAAGGTTTCTATACTTTTTAGCCGCCCTTTCTTCCGCTATTAGCCTCAGGTTCTTCTTAGGTGCATGACCGTATATGCCCATCCTCTTAGGTCTCCTACCTTTGTTCGGCCTAGGCTTCCTAAGTCCTCCTTTCCTAACTCTAACCCTAACAACAACGAAGCCGAGCTTATCCTTGTAACCGAGCTTCCTAGCCCTCTCGAGTCTTGTGGGCTTCTCTACCCTAACTATTGACGGCTGCCTACGCCATTCAACAAGCCTCTGCCTCATAAGTTTCTCGAAATCTCCCGTAGACTCTCTCCACAGCAATGCCATGTAGTGGTACATCGATTTAGCCACTCTACCCACCTTTGTACTTATTTTCTCGCCTGCACTAGCTAGCTAAGACTAACACTTATAGGTTTTAAGCTGTATTGAAACTATGGCTCTCTGGTGTCTAAAATAGGTGCTCCAAAGATCACCATAGGGCTTTTAGGTAAGACTAATGTCGGAAAATCCACTTTCTTCTCTGCAGCTACCTTGGTTCCTGTACCGATAGAGAACAGACCTTTTGTTACCCTTGAGCCTCATACAGGGATAGCTTATGCTAGGAGAACGTGTGTACATGTAGAACTAGGGCTTCTCAAATGTACCCCTATTTCATCTCTCTGCGTAAGAGGAGAACGATTCATACCTGTAGCGCTTGTCGATATACCGGGCTTAGTGAAAGACGCCTCAAAGGGGCGTGGTCTAGGCAATAGATTCCTAGACTCTATTAGACAAGCCGACGTACTTATACACGTTGTTGATGTCTCGGGTTCAACAGATGAAGATGGTAGGTACGTTAAGCCCGGCTATAGAGATCCCTACGAAGATATTGTAACAATAGAGAACGAGTATGAAGCATGGGTGTACGGGATAATATCTAGGGATTGGACTAGATTTGCAAGAACACTAGATCAAATGAACGTAGGCCAGATAATCGACTCGCTTACCCAAAGGCTTTCTGGTCTCTCAATAAAACGCGAACACGTAGCAAAAACATTGGCTGTTACTAGGCTAGAGTCTGCTAAACCTTCTAGCTGGAGAGAAGAAGAGCTTAAGCAATTCGTCCGCACGCTAAGGGTTTTCGCTAAACCAATAGTTATAGCCGCTAACAAAATCGATGTACCCGAGGCTAGAGATATACTCAACAGCGTAGTTAAGCGTTTACCCGACAGAATAATAGTCCCTGTTACAGCTCTTGGAGAACTAATACTCAGGAAAGCCGCCGAGAAAAAGCTTATCGACTACCTACCTGGGGATCAAGACTTCAAGATCTTAGATAAATCAGGCCTTACACAGCAGCAAATCAAAGCCCTTGAACTCGTTAGAGAGTCTATGAAGATCTACGGAGGCACAGGAGTTCAGAAAACAATAAATGAGGCTGTTTTTAAGGCCTTGAACATGATAGTTGTGTACCCCGTTGAAGACATAAACAACTTCAGCGATAGCAAAGGTAATATACTGCCCGATGCCTACCTAGTACCTAAGGGTACTACTGCGCTAGACCTCGCATACATGGTGCACACAGACCTCGGTAAACACTTCATATACGCTGTAGACGCTAAGAGTAAGCAGAGAGTAGGTAAAGAGTATGTACTTCCAGATAACGCTGTTATAAGAGTAGTGGCATCGGTGTAGCCGCAGCTATGTCTAAGATAGAGATTTCGAGGGTTACAATTCAAACGCATGGACATGCAACAGAGGATCTAGATAAGGTTAAGCAGTCTATACTGAATATAGTCCCCCAAAGCTTGAGGGATAGGATAGCAATAGAACATGAGGTTGTAAAAGGGTACTACGGCAACATAATCAACAGGCTTAAGGTAAGCCTAGAGGGAAACGATGCCGTAGAGTCCGTCAAATACCTGCTTAGCATTATGAGTGAAGGGGATAAGCTTTCCTTGATCAACACTATCGATATTAGGTACAACAAGAAATCAAACGAGATATACATTAGGCTAAGTAAGCAAGATGCTTACCTAGGTTTCGCCACACTATACGATGGGGATGACGCTATAAAGGTTGTCATAACCTTTGCCTACAAGAAATCGCTTAGTGATGTAAAGAAGCTCATAGAGGGCTTAGTTAAAGGGTCTACAGCCAATGCTATCTAACTTCTACCTTGCTTATACTCAATGCAAAGACGTAGCTGAATACATGAAAATCGATACAGCTTCCATAATAGGGCTTGAAGAAGATGTTATTCAAAATTGTGGATACAACACCTTAAACAACCTGGATACAGCGCGCGATATCATTGTAGTACCGCGGAGAATACTACATGTAAATGGTAAAAACATCGATGAATGCCTAGCTTTAGCAGGAAAAACAGTTGTTGGCTGCGCACCCCTCGATACTTCTTCTGCTCGTAGATTAGCTAAAGTAGGTAAAGTATTAACTGTGGTGCTAAACCCTAAGAGCTACCGCTATGTTAACGAATCCCAGATAAACTTTATGGTGCAGTCACCTAAGCCTAAATATATCGAGGTACATCTGTACCCTTTCGTATTGCGTATATTTAGCGAGGATATAAATATTGATGTAGAGAAAGAGCTCTACCTAATGAGCAACGTAGTCGAGTACGCGTTAAAGAAGGACGTCGGCGTAGTACCATCTGCGGCTGGCCCTGAACTTAAGAAGACCCTCTTGGTCGCGCATATGGATTTAATACTTTACGCGCTAGGTTTCTCAAAAAGAGAGCGGAGGCTGATGCTCGAGTTATACCCTGTGGATCTACTACGCCGCTGGTTAAGCTCGTAGGTGTCTGGGCATGGATGTAGAGAGCTTTATTAGCTGGGGAGCCTTAATTTTGTCAATTCTGTCGATGGCTATACTAGCCTTCACCTTACCCCGTATACATAAACAAGTAAGGCAACTCATAGAGGAATTCGCTATAAGCATGTTAACACGTAGAAAGTATAGAAGAGTAAAACGCTACATCTTAGTTAAATTTCTTTGCATAGATGAGGAAGACTACAACGTATTATCGAACCGTATAAAGAGCAGCATATACTCATTCCTAGGACACATGCTCAGACATAAGTGTAGCATTGAAGTTATTTCGTATAAACAGGCAAGCAGGAGAGCTATCATAAGAGTTCGTGGCGAAGCTATATGTGTCACGTATACTCTACTAGCGCTATCTATGCAACATCTAAAGAATGAATTAGGAAGTTGTATAGCTATACCTATAAGGACCAGCGGATTAATATCTAGGCTTAGACGTAAATACCTTAAGGCTTAGCCTCCTCGAATCTTAACTTTGAAATAACGTTCTCCAGGAACCTTAACGCACGCTTGAACTCCTCGATACCTCTGCTCGTTACTCTATAAAGCATTTCATCCCCAACCTTCACCTGCTCTATGATGCCTTCACCGCGTAACTTGTATATAACGCTGTACACCGTTATCGCTGGTATTTTTAACTCAAGTACTGCTACAAGTTTTTTCCTAATATCGTACGCCCTCATAGGTCCGAAATCCATGAGCACTCTTACAACGTATATCCATAGGGTTTCAACTGTTAACTTTCTCATTAACCTCTTCAGAGCTTTAGATTCGTCCAAGTTCTCACTAGATGTAGAGGTAATTACAAAAGCCTTATATATCCTGTATAACATGATTATTTATGCCCAGAAATATTTACAGGTGTAAATATGGTTAGAGTTGGAATCATCGGCGTAGGGAACATCGCCGCTTTATTTGTCCAAGCAGTAGAGTACGCCAAAAGAAACGGCACCATCTTCGGTGTTATCCACGAAAGCATAGGCGGCTATAGACCGAGAGATATAGACGTAGTTTACGCTGTTGACGTATCTAGAGAAAAAGTAGGGAAGGACCTAGCTGAAGCAATATTCGCATACCCCAACGCTGTTCCAAAGGTCGTCGATACACCTAAAACAGGCGTCATAGTACGCATGGGTAGGGTACTAGATGGCGTAGCAGAACACATGGTAGACGATTTCAGACCCGCTAATCATCCAGAGCCGACAGTTGATGAGCTTGTAGACGAGCTGAAAACCCATAAAGTAGATGTACTAGTTAACCTACTACCTGTAGGAAGCGCTAAAGCTTCAAGGTTCTACGCAGAGGTAGCTGCAAAAGCAAGCGTAGCTTTTGTTAACTGTATACCTGAGTTCATCGCTAGCGACCCCGTATACCAAAAGATATTCGAGGAAAAAAGAACTGTAATACTTGGAGACGACGTCAAAGGACAGCTAGGCTCAACTATAATACATAGAACCCTCGCAAGCTTAATAGCTATGAGAGGCGCAGAAATCATTGAATCCTACCAGCTAAACGTAGGCGGCAACACCGATTTTAAGAATATGTTAGCGCAAGAAAGGTTAACAAGCAAGAAGATCTCGAAGACGATGGCCGTAGCTTCAACGCAACCAGAACCCCAGGTTGTTCTAGATCATTTATTTGCGGGGCCAAGTGGATTTATACCGTTTCTAAGCAACACCAAGGTCTCCTACATATATATTAAGGCTAGAACCTTCATGGGTTTCCCCATAACCGTAGACCTTAAGCTAGTCGTAGATGATAAAGCTATGGCTACGCCGATACTCATAGATACTGTAAGGCTAGCAAAAGCGTTAACAGATAAAGGTGTTGGAGGCGCACCTGAGTGGGCATCAATGTTCTACTTCAAGTATCCGCCAAGGCAAGCTAAAAGCGATGAAGAATCCCTGCTCAATCTATACATAAACTTAGAAAAGCTAGGCATAGAAGTAGAGCCTAAACGACTCTACCTATGGAAGTACCTGAGAAGTTAATCAAGGCGTAAGCTTATATCCTAGATAAGCCCTTAACCTACATAGATGATGACGCCGCTCCAGACCAAGAACAACAATGAGGACTCCGTGACGAGCTGACGATCACGCTCTAAGTCTATATACACGAGAAGGCAACCTACCGTGTACAACCTTGAGCCTATAGATATCAACGCTGTTAAAATTCTCTAAAACCTTCTCGCTAACCTTTGTAGCCGAAGTTATGAACACTATGTTTCTGAAGCCTTGATCTAGCAACATCTTTAGGATATCCATGTATAGCTCTCTTAGGGAACCAGGTTTCATCCTATAACCGTAAGGAGGATTGAAGACAGCTGTATCAAATACTACCCCAAACTCTTTCTCAACAGATTTTATCTTAGGAACAACGTATCTGGAATCACCTACAAGAAATAAAGTTGCATCATCTACGCCAGCATTCTTAGCGTTGATAATGGCTCCTTCAACGAAGCGTGGATTAATATCTACCCCTACAAATACCCTATCTACCTCTCTTACACCGTATTTACACATACTCTTGAGAACCTCAACAGCTTCAGGGTAAAGCTTGTTGAGAATATCTAAACGTATCTTCTCCATAGATAAACAAGGCACCTCAAGACCTTTAGAAGCTAAAGCCGCTTCTACAACTATCGTACCACCTCCACACATAGGATCTACAACTGGTTTACCATAGCTCCAGCTAGCTATTTTTAGGAGTGCAAAAGCTATTGTAGGTTTTAAGCCAGCTGGATGTACGAAAACTTTGTACCCTCTAACATGGAAAGAGCTTCGCGTCAACGATAGAGCAACAACTAGCCTATCTACGTTGAGCTCAACGTAGATCTCCACATCCGGGCTATCAAGGTTTACCTTAAGCCTTGAACCGCAGGCTTCCAAATACCCATCTATAACAGCTTGACCTGCTACCTTACCAATATCTATACTTGTAAAACTGTGCTGACCTATTCTCTCCGGCCTTATAGCAAACGTTTGCCAAGGCTCAACAACCTTGGTAAAGTCCAGACCCTTAATAACCTTGTATATCGCGCTTAAGTCCGCAATATTCTCTTCAACATGGATGAGTATGTAAAGATTGTTTGCGATACGGGATCTAAGCACATTAGCTACATCCTTACCCATAGGCACCTCCATAAAGATTCTACCGCTGTAAACCCCAAGAACCTCTGATGCTACAAGATCTTTAAGTTCGCTAAGAAGTGCCTCTTCGAAACCTGTGTCGCAAGTTACCATTATTTTTACTCCCATGTCCATCACCTAGCTCTTAGCTTGACCCAGTCTATCACAACAAGTAACAGTAAATGCAAAGGAATTAAGGCTAACTATAGGTGTCAGCCAGCCGCCACAACCTCATCGATCGGGAGCGGTCGGGATTAACATCATCCGATATTGGTAGTTCTACACAAGGTTAAGAGTTTTACCTGCCTACAAGTATCTTATATTTTGCTGACACGCTAATCATAAACATGATACAGCACCTTAAAGCATTTATAAACTGAGTTCCTTGTAGCCGTGTAGGGTTAGAAGTTGACCAAGAAAATATTGATTAAAATTTCAGGCAAAATTGCTAACCCAGATAACCCCGAATTAATCAAAGCATACGCTAACACTATACTAGACCTCTATAGGGGAGGCTACAGATTGGCTGTAGTAGTTGGTGGAGGAAGATATGCACGAAACTATATAACCAGCGCAAAAACCCTTGGTTTAAACGATGCGCAAGCAGATATGGTAGGTATAGAAATTGCAAGAGTTAACGCGCTCCTCCTAGCGCTGTCTATAGGCGACGATGCATATACCCCCATACCGAGGAACATAGACGATGTACAAATAGCTTGGAGTACAGGTAAAATTATTGTTATAGGAGGTCTACAGCCAGGACAATCAACAGCTGCTGTTGCTGCTGTTGTTGCTGAAAGCTTAGGTATAAAAACCATCCTTTACGCAACCGATGTTGAAGGTGTATACGACAAGGATCCAAAGAGGTACAGCGATGCTAAGAAACTCGATGTGGTTACCATAGAACAGCTAAAAGAGATTGTAAGCCAAAGATTTGAAGCAGGAGGATATGAGCTACTAGACCCTATAGCGATACAGATTATAAAACGTAGCTGTACAGAAGTCACGATATTTAATGGTACAAATGCTCAGAACATCTACAGAGCCTTAGAAAAACAGGTAGGTACAAGAATTAAACCATGCTGAAATTAGTGCTTAGACGACCTCACATTCTAGTACAATCAACTATGACAATATTAACAAGTACACTAAAAATAAGACCAACTAGTACATCGATTAGTGCGCTTACGCAATAACTCCTGAGCTAATATAGAATTCCAGCACCCGATAATGTCACCGGTAGTTCTAGTGTAAGCGACTCAACCATAGAGAAAATTCAATTCATAATACAAGAAAACTTGATGAAAACCGCCACAGAATATATCTAGCACTAACTAAAAACAGCTAAAGTAGTTAGAATACTTAACAAAACCCTCTAAGGCTGTAGTCAAAGAATCTATGCATGGATCAACTAGTGCACCTACTAGTAAACAAAGCAATAAGTAGACTGTAAATAACAATTCAACATAGAATACATAGCTAACTAACATTCTTCTAAATGTAATTCGGTATTCTAACCATTTTGCCCTACAAAGGCAAGATATAGGTCTCTAGCTTAGCGGCTTACATGATGTCTCTATATGCAAACAATTCATTATTCCTATGTAGAGCTTTGGATGAACCTCTTATAAACAATCTTAAACGCTAAGCTACACATGAGGACTCTTGCAGCCTGAAGAACCTACTTGCAGTCCATGTATGCTCATCAGCTCTTTGACCTACCTTGAGCCTGCTTAACTCTACCTCTGTAAAGTTAAGCAGCACTTAACTGCACCATAACCTAATATAGGCCTGACGAAACCTCATAGTTGATCATCAGCTCTATAATCAGATTATGGTCTCAAATAAATCTGAAGAACCTGACGAGTTTCTAATACACCTTATGTAGACGTAAGGCGGGATCAACAAATTCTATACTTAGGGAAATCATCATGTAATTCTAAACATATTTTTCATGCTAATAGTGTTTCAAGCATAAGATTCTGCCAACCGCATTAGAAACCAAGTATGTTAAAATTCCAAAGTAGAACATCCTTTGACGCTATATATTCGTAGGTGCACCGGTAGGTTTACCGAAATCTCGATGTATCAGTCAGTCTAGTATTTAATTTAGACCTACAAGGTACTAGTTAATTTAATTAGATGCTTATGCCTTATAGTCCTCTTTAAGCGTGTTCTTAGCTTCCATATAGGATTAAAAATACACTATGCATAGTGTAAAGCATAGCGTAGAGTTGGCCAATTAAGATAAATGCTGAAGCTACTGTTTTGTAAGGTGGTGATATGAACTATGTGTTCGGCGAAGATACCATAGATATGTTACTTGTTGAAGGTATTGATCCTGGGACTCTTCTACTTATACTTGGTCACCCTGGCGCAGGTAAGACCACCTTTGCTGTTAAGATGTTATATGAAAATGTCATGAGGTACCATGTTAAGGGGGTTTACATAAGTTTTGCCGAAACCAAAGAAAAGATATGTTCCTTCATGAAAAGATTAAACGTAGATCTTAAACTAGCTGAAAGCAAGGGTTTAATAGAGTTTATTCAAATGCCTACTGTAGCAGGTAAAGAGCTATTAGATGTTATTACATCTGTCTTAGGTAAGAAAATCATAAATGAAGGATACTCCATCGCTGTAATAGACTCAATAACACCGTTACTAAACGTTGTAACAACTGATGAAGCTAGAGCTTATCTTCATACCACATTATATAATACAATGTCTTCTACTAAAACCTTACTCATACTGATCGCCGATATGCCTTTTGCTGCTGAAACCGTTGACTTGAAAGGATTGGAGTTCATAGCTGATGCTGTTTTCGTGTTTAAGACTAGGATAGAAAAAGGTTTAATACATAGGTTCATAGAAATAAGGAAGTTTAGGGGTAGACCTATACCTGCTGCTGAAATACCTTTCTCTATAGATGATGGTATAGGGATTAGAACATTAATATCTCCAGCCTATCTAAGAACACCGTATACCGCTTCTACGATTTCGTACCGAGATACTTGCTCCGACAAACTTTGGGACCCAATCCTAGCGGGCTCGTATATCGGAATAATATCGGAATGCAATGTTATACCACCCTCAATTTTAGCTATGATTTTAAGACTTATACATAGCTATGGTTTATATTACGGTATAGTTAGCTTTAAGGAAGTTCCGGAAGCACTTAAAAATCTCTTAGCCAATATTGCTCGGGTTTTAAAAGTTCCTCCACATTATATTCTACAGAAATCAGTATTTATTGAAAGTTTAAATCCTTCGGCGTACTCAACACAGCAAGTCGATGCTTTTCTACGTAGTTTACTTGAGCAAAACGTAAACGTGATTATAATACATGGAGCTGAATCGCTTTATCTATACCACGATCCTCTGCACGTGGATCGAATATTGAATTCAATATCTATATACGCTAAGTCGGGAAATTCTGTATTGATCGAGTTCATAGATAACATCTACACGAGCACTCAGCTTATGCGCTACAATGTTATTCACAGGGTGCAGTGTTTAGGTGACAAGGTAGTGCATAATGTTGTGAGGTCTCGTAGTATCGGTGTAGATCTAAAGTCATTCACTCCTATTTCAAGAATAGACGATTCAATGCTAATAGATTGCTTCGAAAAGCACCCGATTACGTGAAGAACCTTGGATGTTCACTACAAAGCCGAAGGTTCAGAGCTTTACATGGTTAAGAATGAGGAAGAATTACCTCTTCCACTCTTTGGAATAACTTGGGTTGGTTTTGAGTATCGAAGTCATGTCGTTAGAGGTCTTCATATTAGGAATTGGGTGGAACTATTAGAAACAATAAAAAGCCTAGGTTTCAACATAATTAGACTACCATTCTGTGCAACATCAGTTAAACCAAGAACTACCCCTGCACCTAGAACTATTAACTATGCGATTAATCGAGACCTTCTGGGTTTAGACTCAATAACAATAATGGAAAAAATAGTTGCTAAAGCTGCTGAACTAAACCTTCACGTACTCTTATGCTTTCACAATATAAGCTGCTTAATTATGGAACCTCTATGGTATACACCTTTGTTTAGCGAAGAAATGTTTATCGAAACGTGGATTACTGTTGCCAAGAGATTTGAAAGGTACTGGAATGTTGTAGGAGCTGAACTACTTAATAGTCCTCATGGAAGACTCCCCATTGAATACTATTATACAAGTGGAGAATGCTCCACATGGGGTATGGGTAATACGAAAACAGACTGGAATTTGGCAGCTGAAAGAATAGGTAAAGCTATTCTTGAAGTAGCTCCACATTGGCTCATTGTTGTTAAGGGTACGCAGTTGACCAACCCTAGATCCGATGATGTTTCCCTTTACCCATACAACGTATTTTGGGGGGAGAACCTGAGGGCTGTGAAGGATTTCCCTGTGAACTTGCCAAGAAATAAGCTAGTATACGGCGTTAATGTATACGGGCCAGATTTATACGAACATTCGTACTTTAATAATCCAGATATCCTTCCTTTAATTTGGGATCAAAACTGGGGATATGTAAAAAAGCAACTCGGTTACCCTATAATCATAACTGAATTCGGTGGTAAATGTGGTAAAGGAGATCCCAGAGATGCTATATGGCATAGAAAGTTTGTTTATTACCTTATCGAGAACAACATTTGTCATTGGGTCTACTTAGCTTTGAATCCTGATCACCCTGAGACGGGAGGTTTACTTAAAGATGATTGGAAGACTGTTAAAGAGGATAAATATACCTTGCTTAAGAAGCTCATGGATTACTGTACAAATAGGTACAGGCATTAAGTAACGTTATTCTCTATATATTTTTGCTATTTTCTATTAGATCTAGCTCTAGAGGATACCTAAGTATAGCTACAACACCTCCTAACATCTTTATTCTTTGACCTACAGGTGTATCGCTTGGAACTATAACTATGTCGCCATTCTTATTCACAACATCCTTCAGCATCCTCTCAATTTTCTGCCTTGTTTCGCCGAATCCGCTAACCATTTCATCAACTATAGCTAACTTCTTCACAGCTCCGAGTTCCGTTGCTAGTACAACGTTGTCTACACCGTAGGCGACCATGTTTATGTTTTTGACCAAAAATTTATCGAATTCCTCGATAATTTTCGTTGCCTTGGCTACAGCAGAGTCCCTTATTATTGAGCCGAGTACATCTCTGTGAAGAAGCTCCTGTAGACCTGCGTACCCGCCGTTAGCAACGGTGTCTAGGTATATATTGAGTTCTTTACTCAGATTTTCAATGGCTTCTTTTATCTCGACCTTCAAATTACCCGGAGAGCCTATCACAATAGCTTCAACGCTGTATCTACGAGCTATTTCAACTATTTTCTGCGCTAATTCTTCTACTAAAACCTTCTTCTCCTCCTCTAACATCTCATCGCTTATCGGCAGCGATACGTTCTTGCTCTCGACCATCTTAAGCCCTTGCGTCTGGAGTAACGCTATAGCATACTCATCAAAATCTACGGCAATCAACAAAATATTTATAGTCCTAGCTATTTTCAGAACTTCGTCTAAGAGTTTCTTGTCCCAATTGCTCTTGGTTATGGTTATCTCCGATCCTATACCAACAGATATAGTATGATGTGAACCTATAACACCGAAACGATCAGGTCCCTCCAAAACAATACCGTGGATCCTCAACCTATTCGTAAATGGTTGAAATTCTACATATTCAACTTTTACGGACAAAACCATCGGTATCCTTCTCTTTTCAGAACCGAGACTAACATCCCTAGAAGTCAAAGCCTTGATAGTATCTCCAGGTGCCAGGAAAAAACTAAGCAACCACAGATCGTTTTCCGAATCAATTCTAACCCTAATCACACCATGCCTATCGTCTAAAACCTCTAATTGCATCAGCAACACCATCGGCGACGGTGCGCAGCCCTCAGCATAGGTGTGTAGACCACAACATAGGCCCCTACCCCACCGAACCTCTACCCCGTTGACCCATGAACGCCGGTGTCAGAGGTTAGGTTGCTCCCTTCCGGGCCTAGCCAATTCCCTCTGTAAAGGTGGTAACCACCTCCTTCCGGAGGTGACCCCACCACCACCGGCCCCATGGGGCGGGGGTCATCGCGGTTGGGGCGGGAACCTATGTTGCAGCCTACACACTTACGCTGAGTTACTGGTCCCCGTAACCCCGCCGGGTTAAGGGGGTGGGCGTACCCCCTAACCCTGCCTGCGCACCGCCGCCAAATATCATGGTATGCCTCCCGAAGTTTAAAAGCATAATCAAAATGTTGAACTCATGAACTGCTTAAGCTCGTTATCAAAATTAGATAAGCATTAATCATAACTAAATCAAATAGTATTTTACCTAATACATATATAACATAACTCGTTGTATTACTTAAATATCTATTAATAGATTTTTTCATTAGTTCTCATTACCTTAAACGTCATGTTTATAAGCTATGAGTCGTTCTATACTTACTCTCGGGTGTATTAGATGGCTGCATGTACAAAAGCTGTTAAAGTTAAAACACCTGAAGGAGCTGAAAAAGATCTTACACCTAAGAAGGTATGGAGTTT
>Ga0209394_1000173_pt1 | contig 60420 bp, 51 predicted proteins | sample JNZ201metaG_FD_184122 | JGI IMG/M metagenome (GOLD analysis project Ga0209394, IMG submission 184122) | Hot spring microbial communities from Jinze hot spring, China to study Microbial Dark Matter (Phase II) - JNZ 20120812A (SPAdes) (version 3) ...
TATTTAGAACGCAAATTCGATGGAAGGAGATTTCTATGGTTCCTCAGAGTGCTTTGAATGCTCTTAATCCAACTATAAAAGTTAAAGACCACTTCATAGAGACAGGTAAAGCTCACGATTTAGGTGATAAGGGTGAGGTTTTGGGGAGGGCTAGGGTTATGTTGGAGGCTGTTAAGCTTGATGCTGATAGAGTTCTTAATATGTATCCTATTGAGCTTTCTGGTGGTATGAAGCAGAGAACTTTAATAGCATTAGCTTTATTTTTAAATCCGAAGTTTGTAATTCTTGATGAACCAACAACAGCATTAGATGTATTAACTCAAAGAGAAATAATTATTCTTTTAAAAGATTTAAAAGATAAAATGGGTTTAACTTATATGCTTATTACTCACGATATTGCTCTTGTAGCTGATATTGCTGATAGAGTTGCTGTTATGTACGCAGGTAGATTATGCGAAGTTGGAGATATATATAAAATATTCTACAACCCACAACACCCTTATACACAAATGTTATTAGCAAGTGTACCAAAACTAGGAGAATTCAAGATACCGCGCGCAGTATTTGGGACATCAATTGATTATAGGAGGTTGCCTTTGGGTTGTAAGTTTCATTCTAGGTGTCCTTTTGCTATGGATATCTGTAGGAGGGAAGAACCTTCAATGATTGAGTTAGAGAAAAATCATTTTATTGCTTGTTGGTTATATATGAGAAGGTGAATTAAATGAGTTCATTAATAACAGCAAAAAATATAACAATGACATTCTCTATTAGAAAAGGACTTAAAAAACTATATTTTAATGCAGTAGATAATACCAGCATAGATATAAACGAAGGAGAAGTAGTAGGACTAATAGGAGAAAGTGGATCAGGAAAAACAACATTAGGAAAAATAACACTAGATCTACTAAAACCAACAAAAGGAGAAATATATTTCCAAGGAACAAACATAAGAAAAATGAACAAACAAGAATACAAAAAATACAGAATAAACACACAATACATACCACAAGACCCATACGCAAGCCTAAACCCATATAGAAGAGTTATAGATTTACTGATAGACGTCGTTAAATACCATAAATTAGCGTCTACAGATGAAGAAGCTTTAGAAGTAGTAAGAGATGTTATGGTGAGAGTAGGTCTTACTCCTCCAGAGAAATACCTTAAGAGGTATCCATTTCAGTTAAGTGGTGGTGAGAGACAGAGGCTATCAATAGCTAGGGCAGTAGTCTTAAAACCAAGGTATATTGTGGCTGATGAACCTGTTACTATGCTTGATGCATCTCTAAAAGCTGGTGTTATGAAAACTTTGAAGAATAATGTAAGAGATATTGGAGCTTCTCTACTCTTTATAACACACGAAATATCGTTGCTACAATTCTTTGGGTCTCAAACAAGAGTTTACGTTATGTACTTAGGTGAAATCCTTGAACATTGTAGGTTAAGCGATTTAGTAACAAATCCTTTACATCCTTACACAAAGGCATTATTAGACGCTATACCTCTACCAGATCCTACGATGAGGGAAAGCAGAAAAGTTTCTATAACAGGGCAGATTCCATCCCCAATCAACAAGCCTTCGGGTTGTCCACTTCACCCAAGATGTCTTTATGTAAAACCTATATGTAGAGATGAAAAACCACCACTAAAGAATGTAGAAAAAGATCATTTTGTTGCATGTCATTTATACTAGTCATCTCATTTTATTTTATTAAATAACCGTGAATAAAATAAATTTAATCGCTTAAACATTGGTTCCTTAAAGTCTAAGAATCAACGAATAAGTTTATTAGTCTCTGGTTGTTCTAGGAATGCATGAGGTGAATTCATACAATGAAAACAGGAGTAAGAAGTTTGCTAATAAGTCTGATTCTATTGTTATTAACGATAAATATATTGTCATTGATTGCTACAACTATTCACGCACAAGCACCTAGACTTGAATTCATAGTCAGGTGGACTAAACCTGCTGTAGTTAATCATAACCCCTTTGCTCCTGGAAATCCTGTTGGTGCTTCATCATATCTTCAAGCTGCATGTAGACCTCCACTATACCTATACAGTATTGTGGCTGAAACATTTCTGCCGTGGTCCGCAAGGGACTTTAAGCTTGGTATCGATACAGATGGAAGAGGGTATCTGGAGCTTGTTATCAGGAATGATCTTAGATGGTTTAATGGCAGAGACTTAAAGCCTTTCACATCAAGAGATGTTTGGACCTTCTTCATGATTCAGTGGAAGATACAGAGAAACTATATACCATGGTTAGACGAAATCAGGGTCTTAGACGATTACACTATAAGATTTTACTTTAATAAATCAGCTATGTCATTTACTTCGGCGAGATTAGATAAACCTGAAGAAGTATATACTTATGAGTTTGTAGCGCCGTTCAATTACATAGGTATAAGAGTGTTGTTAACGCAATATATTACGACGCCTTACGATATATTCGGTAAATGGGCTGAACAAGTAGCTTTAATGAAGCTTGGTGAAGTTCCTCATGCTCAACTTAGAGAAGAACTCCAGACTTTTCAGCTAGACGAGGTATGGTGCTATGGTCCTTACTGGGTTGATCCAACAACTCTAACCGATACTGGGGTATTACTCAAAAAGAACCCATATTATCCGCTAGCTCGTAATATCGTATTCGAGGAAGTTCAAGTGCATTACACTAGGGCTACAGACCAAGATATAGCGCTTGAAAGGGATGGTCGTGTTACATTTCAATATAGTGCAGCGCCTCTGGATCTCATGGGTACAATACAAGCAGATGCAGGTATACCAACTAAGTATTTTGCCTCTTGGGTTTGGGTTATACATGGGCTATGGTTTAATGCATGGAAATATCCATTAAATATTACTGAAGTAAGGCAAGCTTTAACTATGCTTATAAATAGAACAAGACTTGCTGAAGCATACCCACTTAGGTTACCAATAAACGATTACATAACAGGGCTTGGTGATTCAAACTGGCTTCCTGATTGGATTAAGAACAACCTCTATGATTGGAGTTATAATCCGCAGAAAGCGTATCAGCTACTCGAGAAAGCAGGGTTTAAGAAGGGATCCGACGGCAAGTGGTATGATACAAAAACAGGGCAACCACTTAGTTTAGAGGTAGCCTGCGGTTCGTATACTGATTGGATTGCTTTTGCAGATAACCTTAAGTGGCAGTGGGAACAACATGGAGTGGTAGTAACAACAAGGTCATTTGATGTATCATTGAGAGCTCAAGTACAAGATAAGCTAAACTATGATGTTCTTATCGAGACGGGACCTATGGTATCAACAGCCCTTGCAGAAGCTGGAGGTGGGTTCTTAAACCTAAGATGGGCCATGTTTGCAGGGCCCGATAATCTAAAGTTAACCAAAGTGGATATGGCGTGGCCTGTACCTCTAAGGAATGGATCAACAATATATGTATCACCCTATGTAGAAACACAAAAATTACAAGCAAGCTTGCCATTTACACCGGAGTGGTGGGATTCATTATCAAAACTAGTATGGTTCTGGAACTATTATATCTTCACAGGAGTTGGATGGAAAGTTATAAGAACCTTCGCTGTAAATGTCGATAGAACAAACATAATGGAGCTAATAGGTCCACCAGACGGATCAATAGATACAGGGCTAGGATATAAACTACCATACTATGAAGGAATGAGGATATGGTGGTTCGGATCATCGCCTACAGGGTTCATAGCCCCATATCTATTCCAAGACTACGGTATACTAAAACCAACAACAAAAAGACTATGGCCGCCCGAGACATTACCAAAGCCAACAGATATACGCAACTTAATACCATCAGAATATAAAGTAAGAACATTACGAGAAGTAGTTGATCAACTACTTAAACTAATTGCACCGCCAACGACTACTACACCTACACCAACGCCTTCACCTACACCAACAACTACTCCAACAATGCCAACAACAACGCCAACTACAGTACCGCCAACGACTACTACACCTACACCAACGCCTTCACCTACACCGTCACCAACGGAAATTAGTGTTACAACAATTACTATAACAACTATATCTGTTGTGGAAAGAACTATATCATCAGTATCTACAGCGTTAATATCTACAACCGTTAGGGAAACTGATTGGACTATAACGATGTTACTAACTGTTGTATTGTTTGTTGTTGGATTTGCAGTGGGTTGGTTTTTAAAGAAAAGATAATTACTGGAACTTATTTCAATAATTTTTTATAATTTAATTCAATTCATAATACATATTAATCAGCTTCTGGTCCTAGCATATACAATTCCTAAAATTATCTAAATAGTAAATTAAGATTAAATTAACCCTATAGGGATTTTAAATGTGTATTTAGATTCGAGCCTACCACATTTAATAGGTATCTAACTGGGTTGACTTCTTAAGTAGTAAATTAAGTAGAATTATTAAGGTTAATACCTTGTAGCAACCTCAAGAAAAATCATTATTATCTATTACTAGGAAACAAATTTAAACTAGTCTTTCTCTTAATATTAACCGCCGTTATACTTTTTAAGCTAAGCCTACAGAAATCCAGAAGAACATATACTTGGACTGTTTAAACAGTATTGATATTAATGATAATAAACTATATTTTACCAGAAGAAATATATACTGATATATGTTCTAGGTATAGAGGGTTTTGGAGTAATTCAGGGAAGAGCAATAATTATGTTAATAACGTAGATGTTCTGAACCCAGTTACAATTTCTGTGAATTGTTGAGTTAAAGAATATATGTAATAGCCTATCTATATATACTATGTAGATAAAAACAATAATATGTTGCTTGAAGCACAAAGACTTATAGTAAAGTCTAGGAAATTTAAAGATATGTAATGTTATGATTAGATACATTGAATATATTTGAAAAATTAGTTGAAATAAGCATAGACGATATGGCGGAAAACATTCAAGGTAAGATTAAGATTTGTCGAGGAAACATTGAGCCATATCTCAGATGGAATTTTAACGTCACTTCCCAAAAGAAAATAATATACAATGAAAAACGTGGAGTTTATAATAGTTGAAGAATATAAAGTTAAACCTAAGGCTATAAGTTTTATGATAGAGGATTGCTTCTATTCCCAGTATTAAATAAGAAATCTATTACCTTGGTTAAAGCAAATAAACAAATATATCTATAAAAAGTATTTCCATTTAAATTAAAAGAAAACCTTATATTCCCTTATAAAGATTTACTAAGCGCTCGTATACCTAAACATACTTAGAGACTTCCTTAAGACCTATATAGAGCCCACGGTAATAGGTTACAAAGTAGGTTACTCAACCGCAAAAAAGTTTTTGATATATTTATGGCATAGGTATCGTTAAGGAAGAAAATATATTATAATACATCTCTAAAATCTAGAACCCTCTACATAAGGATTTAATCGCTCCTCGATTTCAATAAAATTTTACTTAAATCATTATAAAGCATTGGATAATATTTGCTTTACGACAACCTAATGTTTTGCGCCTTGGTATGTGAGGAAGCTTAGAGCCCAAAAACAAATTTGTATAAGGTGTAATTTTGCTTCAACCCCTCGTACTTCTAACCACAATACCCACTATAAACTTCTTCTGCTTCTACTCCCAATTCATTAAGAAATCTTTTAGATTTTTCTTTTTCCCTCATAAACATATATAAGGGTTTGCAACCCTAATAACCTCAGGCTCTAAATCTGATTCATAAAGAACTCTACGTATTTCATCGAAGTCCCTTAGGCATTGCAGACCATAATTGTTAGTCACGATCTTAATTTTATAGTTGCTAATAAAGCTTACAATCGTAGCGTTACTCTTCAGTGCTTCTATAATACACCTCCCCTCAGCGTCCCTAATCTCGACATTGTGGTCAAGTTCTCTTAGAATTTTAGCAAAACTTCTTAGTTTATAATTTTTGTAAACTTAAGTACGGTTAGAAAACACATTGTGTTGCCAACTCTATGTAGCTATTATTGCATTCAAGCTTATAAACATATATTCAATATTTGATGTATTATAAATTCTTTAGTTTTGTTAGCGTATTTAATATGAGGTTATTTATTTTAATTTCTTTCTTTATTTGAACCCTAAAGCCTTATCATCAAATCTTATACTATTGACTTTTTATGATCGGCGTTTTTGTTACAATCTTCGACAAACCCGCTTCTATTTCTTCTAATCTAATATACTGTTAGATTAATTTCTACTTTTATAAAGATTGTCGATATAAATTTCTGTAAATTTACCTTAAACAATACTTTGTTATTACATTTATTATTGGGAATTCATGATATGATTACACTGTTTTACTTCTAGGATAGAAAATAACCACAACGGTTAATTGATATTACTTTATTATATTTTACTAGAGAGTTCTGGAAATCCACTTAATGTAGCAAACTCTATATAAAGACCTAAGGTTTTACTGTGTAATACAATCTTTTTCGTTTCTTGCCTTTATTCTCAGCTTTGATGAATACTATTTCCCCTATCTCTTTGGTGTTTCTCACATGAGGACCCCCATCAGCTTGTATATCTATACCCGGTATCTCAACAACTCTCAGCATGTTAACTTCAGGAGGCATTCTTTCAGCGAGTTTTACTATACCTGGTATTTTTAGTGCTTCATCTCTTTTAAGCCAATAAATTTTAACCCCTAATCCTTGTTTTACAATTTCATTTGCTTTAGCTATAGCATCTTCAAATATTTTTTTATCAAATACCTCTAAACCATAATCGTCATATGCGTAGTCAGGCTCGATATTTCCTCCAGTTATAAGTGCGTTATAATCTCTGTACATAATTGCTGAGATCATGTGGGCAGCTGTATGAAGTCTCATCAGCTTATATCTTCTATCCCAATTTATAACGCCTTTAACAGTAGAACCCACTCTAACATCCTCTATGAGGTCTTCTACTACGTGTACAACGACATTTTTCTCCTTATCTATGTAAACATTTAAAATGTTTAACTGTTTATCGTTTACAACTATGTAACCAATATCATTAACTAAACCACCAGATCTTGGGAGGAAAGCAGTTTTATTCAAAACAATGCCGTTATCAACTATATCAACAACTTCTGCTTCAAACTCCCTTAAATAACTATCAATTTGATACAAAAGCTCGGTTTCTTGGGTGCTCATGGAATTCACCCAAAAATTAAGTATATTCTAAGTTTTAATACTTAGATAAAACTAATAATCTAGGTCTTACCCCATAGCTCCCAAGCTCTTGCAAGCTCATCTTTAATATATATATCAACTATTTTCTCAATTCTATCGTTTCCTCTATGAACTACAACGTAGCTATCGCTTTTCGCTCCAACAAAACCTATGATGCTTGCTTCAACTCCTATTCTACCAAGAACATATAGGGCCTCTTCTACTCTATCCTTAGGTACGGTAGCCACTAGAACCCCAGAGCTAATGAGTTTAAGAGGGTCTAAATTAAGAGCATGGGCTATAATCTTAGTCTCTTCAGCAACTCTAACTCTATCTTCGTATATGTATAGAGTTTTATGGGATGCGTAGGCTATTTCGGCAAGACCTCCTAGGAGACCTCCTTCAGTTGGGTCGTGCATCGATGTCGCAAGACCTGCATTAGCTAGCGCTAAAGCTTCTTTAACAACGCTCACCTTCTTAATGAACTCAGCGGCACTTCTAATAATGTTCTCTGAAACACCTTTGTTTAAAAGAATTTCTGTAAAGTCTGTTGCAAGTATAGAGGTACCCTCAAGTCCAACAGTCTTAGTCATGATAACAGCATCGCCAACTCTAGCACCTGAGGTTGTTACATACTTATTTTTTTCACCTAAACCTATAGCAGTCATAGAGATTAGAGGCCTATTAAGACCTGGCGTATACTCGGAATGACCACCTACAACCATTACCTCAACTTCTCTTGCAGCTTCATGGATTTGATGGGCAATTTTGTCAATAAGCTCTTCATCAGCGTCTTCGGGGAAATATAAAACTGAGAGAAGCCACCTTGGTTTAACACCTCTTACAGCAACATCATTGCAAGCAATATGTACAGCTAACCAACCTAAATGCTCAATTGCCCCTGTTATAGGATCTACATGAACAACTAGAACCTTTTCATCTCCAAGATCGATTATAGCAGCATCTTCGCCAATAGAGGGTCCAACAATTACATCTGGATCTATAACCCCAACACGACCCAAGATTAATCTTGACAATAGTTGTGGCGATATTTTCCCAGGCAATTTAATCACTATGTAAACCACGTAATTACCAAGTAAAAGAACTCTACTGAATATCCGCAAATAGGCAATCAAAACCGAAAAACTTATACTATATTCCCCAAATTTCTCATTACTGTGATATTTCCTTTATGCTTTTATTAAGCTCTTTCTCTATATCTAAGGGGAGAAGTTCAAGAGACTATTTTCTTGGCATTTTTTAACGAACCTCTAGCGACATCTTTAAGACCTCTTGAACCTATTTTCTTCTATACTTGTGTATTTTCCCCAAAAGATTAACTTCTGTACTTGAATCTTGGAGAAACCTAACAATATCAAATATGCTTATCCTTACACTATTAAGAATGTTTAGAATTCTTCTACGTGTTTTTCAACTTCTTTAACTAGGATCCAATCTAGGTTTGATCAAAGGTTTGCTCTTATTCTTGATCTCCTTCAATCAATTTAAGACCAACACCAATAGACGAAACAACGTCGGAAGCCCGCTCATCGGTTACAACACCAAAAGATTTCTTAGCTAAATCTAAAACTTCGTCGATAACACCATAGATTATAAGCTATTTCAACTCTAACATAGAATTTCCAACTAGACAGAACACATAATATTTACATATACAATAAATAGCTATTGAAATTCTAGATAATAATTTAATTTTAATCGAGTTGTCTTTAAATTAGTTTCGGTTAATTAAATAGAATTCATGCATTACTATGATAATCATGGATATTGTTTTCAGCAAACTTAGAAAAAGTTGTTTAACATGGTAAGACTAAGGTAATATAAATTGTGCTTATCTCAGTATGTTTCATAGAAATTAGATTGTAGAAGGTAACATCATCTAATATTAATCTTATTAACAACCTTATTATTTATCAGCATGCCTATGTTTAGTTTTCTGCGTATCTCTATAAACCACTATGAGCTTTATAAGGAATTGCTACATAAATCTCTAATAATCCTCTATCTATTCGAGGCATCTACCTTATGCAATCGCAGTAATAGGATAGTACTCAAATTACTCAAATATTTCTAGCATTGTGATACACTAGCTTATAAATAAGTGTTTCATCTGGATCCAAACACTGAATATCAATGAACGGTAAAATATTTCTTAGGTGAATTTAAGTGCAAACCAAATCTATAACACCTATACTAGCGATAGTAGTTGTATTAGCAGTAGTAGCATCGGCACTCGCTATGTGGTACGATATGCTAAAGATAGCTGTTACTGTAAACACCGGTGAAGTTGATGTAGAATTTAGCCCTCCAACAGTTGAAGAATTTGAGAGTAAAGATGTTGCAACATGTACTGCAATGCTAGAGAATGTAGAGGAGGAAGGACCCGACGACAATGACCTAGACCTGATCATAGAAATAAGTAATGGGTATCCAGGCTATAAATGCAAAGTAACCTTCGATGTAACAAATGTAGGAACAATACCTGTCCACGGACCATTCAGAGGTACAGACCTTAGCTTATTCCCAGCCTTTGAATTAATGGACCTTGACGAAGATGGAAATGCCGATATTAAGGTGACGTATGGGCTTAGCCCAGCCCAAATACATCCTAATGGCTCAGAGTACTTCCGTATAGAGATTGAAGTACTCCAAGATGCAAGTGAAGATGCCGAATACAGCTTCCAGCTATACCTATACTTCATACAGTGGAACGAAGCACCAATAACAATAACACAGACTATGCCAGTTGATTAACCTTAGATCTTAAGGGATGCATATGAATAAGACTATGTTTGCTGTAATACCGTTGATCTTGTTAACGATCTTGGGATCTGCTTTAGCAATGTGGTACGATGTGTTAAAAATTAGAGCAATAGTGGAAACTGGTAGCGTTGACGTTGAATTTAGCGGAAGATTATATGTTGAAGATTTTGAAAATAAAGATGTTGCTAGATGTTCAGCTAGATATGCAGAGATAGAAAATGAGGATGCAAATAACCCATTTGGAAACAATGATTTAGAATTAAGTATCACTGTAGATAACGCTTACCCATGCTATATCTGTAAAGTAAACACAGTCTATGTTAAAAATGTAGGGAGTATACCAGTACACGTTAAAATTGATAGAATTATTGCCTCAGTAGCAGGTAGCCCAACAGCTGGGATATGTGAACAAAAGTTTGATCCAAATCGCGGTCCCTACTTCGAATGCGATGTTGATAATGATGGCGATGCTGATATAAATCTATGGGGATGCTTCACAAGCTTCCTTAGGGATATTCAGCTACATCCAGGAGAAGAAAAATCCTTCACCGTAGAACTCCACGTTAAGCAAGGTGCTGAAGAGAACTCCTCGTTCACTATACAGATATACTTGAAGGCTAGACAATATAACGAGTAAATGATTAATTGAGAAAAGTAGTTGGTAAAAATGACTAAAGTTAAAATAATTTTTTTAATATTTGTACTTCCTATACTCCTTCTAACAGCTTTTGCCTCCTCTTCGTGGTTTGATAAACTAAAAATTCATGTACCTATAAACATAGCTAAAGACTGTGTTTCTTTTGTAGAATGGAGTTGTAGCGATATTGGTTCTGATCCGCAAATAGAAGGTTATAGTAATATTGAAGGTAAGAACGTAGGTTCTTGTTCTCTTAGAGTATTAAAAACCGATAAGTATGAAAATAACATCGTTTTATCGCTCGTTTTGAATAATGTTTACCCAGGTTACGGTATAGAAGTAAATACTGTTGTAGAGAATACCGGTACAATACCTATTCAATTTCTAGACTACTCCATAGAGCCAAGTAACCTCCCCCTCGATGTAGAGCTTATACCACCTCAGACAACGTACATAAATCCAGGGGATAGAACAATATATACATTAAGTTTAGCTGTTAAGCAGAATGCAGATGAAAACACTAGCTATATATTCAATATTACATTATTGTTTGGTCCTCCGTTTACACCAGGGTACACAAGTTTCACTAGCTATAAAGCTCATGCATATCTAGGTATCAGAGGCTGTAATAAAGAAGAAGGTAGAGTCTCTGTAGAGAGCAATGGTAGAATGGCTAAGATAATATTCGATAAATTTAGCGGAGGTTGGGGTTGGATAGGTTTAGTGATATCAAATGTAGGCGATAGCAGTACCACTATATACAAGAACCAAATAACTGTAACCACCAACAGAGTTGTAAATCAAATAGAGATATTCCTATACGGACCTTTCCAAAACCCTGGAAACTCAGGTGTTTGGAGGAACGTAGATATATGTAAGATGACCCAGAACTTGAATAGCTATGGTAACCCGTTTCCAGGAATAGAACACTACAATATCATCAACTTAGAGGCTAATCAAAAAGCTATTCTCTGGATATATATCGAGGGATCCTCAGGTCCACTAACTATTAATGTAGAGCTATCGTAGAAATATATTGAGGAAAACCTAAATTATGTAATTTATTAACTTTTTTAACATAATTACCGTGATACTTATGATAATACGTAGAGCTACAAATAACCTTACGACCTTGTTTTCTTTAGCTATGCTTATTATACTATTTTTTGTACCTAATATAGCTATCCTAATAGGCGGAATTCTTGGAACATACGTAACCTACTTTGCGTGGAGTATAGCTATACTTACTTCTTTGGCTGTTATACTAGATCGTAGGGGTCTAAATTATCTAAATAATTATTCGGGGGTATTCTTTGCAGGTATTCTTATAACTATCTATACAATTATGGGGTTTTTCTGGGGTTTTTCCTATAGAGTATACCCTAAACCTTCTTTTCTACTTATTGGTATTGCTTTATTTTTAATCAAGATAGTTAGTGCAGAAATCTCTAGATCTCTGTCCATGGGTTTAATTAAGCAAAAAATATTGAAGATATTAATCGGTGTTTTGGTAGGTTTATTCTATGGAAAAACATATTTAGTGTTTATATCTGATCTACAAGGGGTTTACTCAAAACCTATGATGTTTATGCCAAGTATAATGTATAACCTACTAATTACGTTATTTCATCTTTACGGAGGATTTACACCTGCGCTTATATTTAGGGTGATTATCGATGGGTATTGGGAATTCTTTCCCTTAACTCTGCATACTCAGGAGATAGGAATTGCATGGCGTGGTCTCTCTATGGTTATATACTACGGTTTACTAGTGTATGTGTTACAAAGTATTCCTTCCTTGAAAGGAATTTCTAAAGAAATATTTAAGCCAAAAACTACTGCGAGGAAGATCGCCAATGTACTGCCAACAACAATAACAATAACTATATCTGTAGGATTATTAGCTATGATCTTGAACGGAGTACTACCGTTGGTTATCATAAGCGGTAGTATGAGGCCTTTATACGATGTAGGCGATATAGTGTTTGTTAAAGTAGGAGAACAGGTTAAGTTAAATGATGTAGTTGCCTACAAGTTATCTAATGGCCTTGTTGTTGTTCATAGGATTATAGAGGTTAGGTATCAAGGGTATATACTTAAAGGTGATGCAAATCCAGATCCAGATCCATACATAGTAAAAAAAGAGCAGATTATAGGTAAGATTATTGGGGCTATACCGAGAATTGGGTGGATAGCAATAGTATTAAGGGAAGGGTTTAAGCATATTAGTAACCCTGTAGCTACCTCGGTATTACTTACAGGCCTAACTTTAATAGCGGGTTTAATTATTATTAGAAGGAGGTCTTCAGAGCATAGAAAGATATACAAAAGGTTTTAATAATGGTTTCAGTCAATTTGATAATCCCTAAGATCTTATTTATTACCTCAGTTATGTTTCTTGCTTTAGGAGGTGCCCTAGGTTTTATAGCATTTGCTACCGAGCCATACTATACTAAGGAGCTAACTCTCTACTCTTACACTAAGAATTCCGAGATAACTATCGCACTTTTATTAAAGCCTAACAATATATACGAGAAAACAACTGTAATCCTAACACCTACCAATAGCACATACTTAAATCTTGTAGAAGGGATAAATATTAATTACATGTTTAAAGTAGCTGAAGGAGTACTCATAGAAGATTATAGCCTGATTATTAGCTTATCCCACCCAGATGGATGGAGCAAGAATTACTTCTCTATAACGGATAAAATCAACAGTAGTATATACAGACGATCTATATCAATAAACATCAGCGAAATTATCATGTATATGGAGAATATATGTAAACAAATATCCGAAAAAATTACACAATTTGACATAGTAATAGAGGTAAGCATTAGAGGCTACGTAAAAACGAGTAATCATAGTATAAGCGATCAGCTATTACATAGAGTTGAAGTGCGTATAGACTTATTGATAAATAGAATTTTTGTACGAGGTGACCTGATTCAAAATGCTAGAACCGATGAAAAAAGTAATATTCAAGAAATAAATTACTTTCTAGATTTCCCAATAACATTCATGAGGACATTCTCCTTGGTTATCGCATCGACAGGATCCATAGAATTTATAGCATACATATTAATGCGTATTAAAACTAAGAATGTTGATGTAATTAAAGGTTTTGAATTTAAATACCGTGAACTAATAGCTGAATCTAAAGATATAATAGAATTAACTGAAGACAATATAAACAACGTATATGTATCATCTTTAGAAGAACTAGTCAAAATCGCTAGACTTTTAGAAAAACCTATAATAAAAACATACAAAAATAATTTAATGTATTATGTGGTCACAGACAAAGATCTTAGATATATCTTCGAATTAAGAAGATAAATAAATTCTAACTTAACATTCATAATTTTAGCATAAAACCTATTAGCCTTGGAACTCCTAAATCAATGTCTAACTTGTTTAATGATTATAATTGAATTCAATTATAAACGACTTCTACGCCGAATAAACCTACTGTAAGAGAACCTAAGGAAGCCATAGCCCAGATATCAACGCCTTTACTAAGTATTCAACTCTATACTAAAAATCATCTATGTATCTATCTAAACTATTGATATTAGGTAGATTTTGATTGTGGATCAAAAATATTTGTATTCTGCTTATGATAAAATATATTCAATTATTTTTTTGAACTTTCTTAGATCTTCAACTCTTTCTTTTAAGTACATTAACCCGTCCTCTGTTACCCTATAAACTTTTCTCGGCGCTCCTTTCTCACTTGTTTCCCAACTAGAGATAACAAACCCTTTTTCCTCTAATGCATTAAGTATAGTATATATGGCTGGACTAGGTATTTCAAGCTCAAATCTACTCTTCAGCATCTCACGTATTTCGCCTCCAGACATAGACTTTTCGCTTAACAGTTTCAAAATCAGTAGATGCAAAGGTCCTCTAACTGGAAGTCTTCTCCAATGTCTATGATGCCACGGTGGTGGTCCCCAATGCCTCGGAAACTCTTCGATAAAATGATCCTCTTTTTCGCCCAACATGGTACCACCAATAAGTATAGTAAGTTAGTGTAACTAATAAATTTTTGTATAGATACTGTTTATGACGTTTAGATCTATGGTTAATACATTTCCTTATCTCCGCCTCTATATTAACTAGATATATTGGTTAGAATAGAGAGTTTAGAGGTTAAAGAGGTACGCAACAAAGCAAAGGACATCTAAATAATTAATAGAATTACGCGTTCTTACCTAAAAAGGTTTAACATTAGAATATCTATGCACTAATATTTATCTCACACTACTAGGCTAGTATAAAACCTAGAACCCTGTATTCTTAAATTATCAACTTTATAATTATTAACTTAGATGCAATAAAGTATCTCTACCTTAAAACATACGGATTAATTTCTTTGAAAAAGCCTTTATATGCGTTTTATGTAACCATCTTCGTATACTTCTAGGCACAGCATTTCATGCATCATGAATATACAGTCAATTCCTTTAATTTTCGGCTTTGTTGTTAGTAGCTCTATTGCATCTTTTTCTTCTTTTTTATGATTTTTTATACCTGTTGCAAAGCCTTTGCCAAGTACTGATTTAATTGGTGTTGTTATAGCTCTTATCATATTAAATCTCACCATTTCTTACTCACCTTAGATTAATTATACTCTAAGTTAACTTATAACACTCACTACTCTACTGAGTATAACCTGTTTTAATGATTAATGCTGTTCAAAGCATTGCACTCCTTTAATAATCAAGTAAGTCAATTAATAAACAGTTAAGTTAATAAATAAAATAGTTACTAGTTAAAGATAAAAGGTATGTTGCCTAGTTTAATCTTGAAAAATAAAGCTTGTTACTACTTCTTTGGTTTTAAATATATTTTTCCTCCAATAATTGAGCTATTAGGTATTAGCACTGTTACTCCATCAGCTTTCTTAACTATTGTAAACATAGTTGTTACATCGTCTACAACACCGTCTTCCCCTGCTATTACAACTGCATCACCTATTTTGAATGGTCTTGCTATTAATAGAAAGAGCCCTGAGATTGCTTGTCCTAATACCTGTTGCGATGCAAAACCTATTACCATGCCCAAAAAGCCGCCTAAAGCAACCCCAGCTGCTCCTCCAGCAACACCTCCAGCTATAGCTGCTACCATAGCTCCTACACCCACAATTCTAACAACATTCCTAACAGCAGCAGCTGTTGGATGACCATACTTAGGTCTCGTCGACCAGTAGAAGAACCATGCAACGCTATTAACTATGAGGTAACCGAATGCAAGCGCAAGCAGTATCTGAACATAAACTTCGTATCCTGTAACATCTATTCTTAGCTTATTTAGCAATAAATCGCTTATAACAAATCTTACTACTGCTGAAACTACTACATAAAGTACTACAAACACTATTGTCTTTGTTATAGCTAAGGAAGCGTTTTTAGCTATCTCTTTAGTACCCAATACCTCTTGAGCTTGCCCCTCCACGTCTTAACACCTCTCTAATCCTCTTACATAACCTAAAGTATCCATTTAAAAATTTATAGTCTTATTTAGAAAGGTTAACCAAGATACTTTATTGTTAATTCTGCTCGAAATAGGTAATCTGAAACAATGCATTTCTTTAATACATGGGGATTACGTTGATAAATAAAGCTATTCCTATTTATTTTTATTAATGTAACTTCTTAAGATATATTTGAGACTTGTAGTAATATTATCTATAGTCTTAGCCTTAGGGTATTACTAAAGAGAATCATATTGTGAGTATAAGTGTTTTCTATTCGTAATATACTTAGTTAATTAGTTTGTAGAAGAACCTTTTGTTCGATAACCTATATATCTCTAACACATCTTTACATCCAATTACATTTATTTCGGCTTTACTGACGAAGAAAATGTTTAACGAAGTTGATATATGCTTTAGGAATCTTTCGCTATAGTCAACATCGTATAATGCTATCCAATAATTATCGTACTTAACCTCTTCAATAAATTTACCTTTAAGAATTGAAATTGCTTTCGAGGCTGAACACACTTTGAATGTATGTAAAATTTTACCAGATTTTTTTATCAATCCATACAACGTCTAATGTATGCTTAGGCTTCTTAAGAGATTCAAAGGAATTACTTATATCAATGTTGCATCCTAGCGATAAACCTATATTAGATAATATTCTAGCTAACTCTCTTTGCTGTGGTACAATTACTTTACTATTTGAAACGCCTTGATGATGTGCTAAAGCTTTAGCCAATCTACATACGTTGCCTACTTTAACCAAGGTAAATCCGTCTAAGAGAACTTCATCTATTAATTCACCTACATTAACTAAACCACCTTCACCAATGCTAACACCTATACTACGTAGTTCATCTAAAGCAAAATACTTAAGGGGTCTAATTATGTATAAGGGGTGAGTAAGTATAACTATCAATCCTTCTCCATTACATTTATTCCAAAACCATTTGCTACCTACGGTAACATCATATGTACTCATCTTATAGAATTCGTCAAGCTGAATATTAACTAAAATACCAAAGGAATATATAATTCCAACAAATTTCTTGATATCTTTATCGTAGACTAGACATAGAGCTCTACTAATATCTTCAGAGGATTTCTTTAAATCGTTAGGCAAACTTAAACTAATGTTAGGGAAAACTATATATCTTGGTCTTTGAAATAAAGTTTCCAGGAACCATTGTTCAGATCCTAACAAAATACAGAAGTGTACTTAATGTTGGGTTCACTTACTTTTAACCACCTACAGAAATAACTTGTGTTATAATATATTATTATTTCGTTTACACCAAGTCTATTTAAGTATGACGTGTTAAACATAATTAGCTGAGGTAGTATTGTTATCATGATAAACTAGATATGTTTTAAATTGAAAATCAACTTAGTGCAAATATACAGCAAACCTCCGCAAGATAAAATATGTCAATAGAATTAAATTACATAGTATATGTTGTTAATAGGAAAAGATTTAGAGAGTTGTTGTAGAGTATAGCTAAGATATTCCTAAACTAAGTTTATATAGAATAGATGGGGTTAAGCATCTTAAGCAATTAGCCAACTCTCTAAGTTCCGTAATAGTTTAAATATCACTAATGTAACATCTATTTTAAGTAATAGAAAATATCTTATGGAGTATAATATTCTTGACATTCTTAATTTTTAGCTAATGAATAGTGTATCCACCGTCTACAACTATGAGTTGACCTGTTATAAAACTTGCTTCTTCTGTTGTTAAGAATAGCACGATATTAGCTACATCAAGTGGTTTACCAATTCTTCCCACAGGAATAAGTTTTTTGTATATCTCTAATTGTTCCGGTGTTGCACCTATGAGTGCCCCTGGAGTTTCTATTGGTCCAGGTGCAACAGCATTTACGGTTATATTGAATTGAGCTACTTCTAATGCTAAAGCTTTTGTAAATCCTACTAAAGCTGCTTTCGATGCTGAGTAATGCGTTAGCCCAGGAAATCCTACTACAGCACCTGCTATAGACGATATATTTACTATACGCCCAAACCTATTCCTTATCATTATGGGTAGAACTGCTTTAGTGAAGTAGAATGCACTTTTAACATTAACATTAAATACTTTATCCCATTCATCTTCTCCCATCTCAAGAAATGGCTTAATTGGGTATATACCTACATTGTTTACCAATATATCCACTTTACTGAAGATCTCAAGAGCTTTAGCGACACAAGTTTCAACATCTTTCTTATTAGAGGCATCACCTCTACAAGCTATAGCCTTAACACCAAAATCCTCAATTTCTTTAGCTATGTTAAACACTTCATCAAGTATATCGAATAGTATCACATATGCACCTTCTTTAGCAAAACTAAGAGCAATTTCTTTACCTATACCTCTCGCAGCTCCAGTAACTAAGACCACTTTATCCTTAAACTTCATAACCTAGACCCAGGTAATCTTGTATACAGAGGTCATTTAAATGTTATGGTTTTAACCTTCAGTAGTATTCCAGTTAGTGAGTGTATTCAGAGGGTTATTCTCAACCCAGTACCGCATTTTATTATCTTATCACCGAGTATTTTTCGGGCTACCTCTAGATTTTTATCACCAATACAATGACAAGGAATATAGCTTTCTACGTTTAATTCCTTGAGTTTATTTAATTTATCGACCACTTCTTTAACCTTTTTATCAACCATATGCCAACCACCTATTAATGCCTTAACTTTCTCATCCTTAAACATACTCTTTGCTATTTCAACGAATACCTCTATACCAGGATGAGAGCAACCCGATACAATAACTATATTATTCCCTTTATTGATAACAAGAGCTTGTTCTATAATTCTTTGGTCTTTGTACATAGTTTCTACGTATCCAGTAATCCATAAATTTGGGCTTATCTCTAAAGGTTTTTGTGCATAGTTGGGTGGGTATACGGTAATACGTGGATTAATTGATAGAAGAGATGATAAACCTGATGTATGATCCCAGTGGTTATGGGATATAACAACTAAATCTATGGATTTAGGATTAATTCCTAAAGCACCCATATTATACATTAGTTTAGCCGCATCTCCACCAGTATCAAATAACACTTTGGTTCTACCTACTTCTATAAGACACGAAAATCCATGTCCCGGTATTAATTTCTTGTCAAGGGTTCTGTCATCAAATAGTATGGTTAAAGTAACCATAATTATACCCTTAAGGGATTTATCGTTTAAGGTATTGTTATCAAGTATAATTAAATATTAATATTAAATGTATTCTAAATTATCGGTAAACGTTGAGCTATTATTTTGAAGTTTTGTATTAAGTAATCTAAGCTATTTTAATCTTACTTAACCTAACATTTTAGTTTTGGTGGTATCCATGAAGGTATGTGTTTTAGGATTAGGTTTAATGGGTTCAGCGTTAGCTAAAAAACTAAAAAATAATGGTTTTGGAGTTATTCTCTATAATAGATCGCTTGATAAAGCGTTTAAGTTAGCAAGAGAATTAAATGCGTTTGCTGTTGAATCGCCTGCTAGATGTTGTAGAGAAGGAGATATCTCTGTGTTATTGGTTGCAGATGACAATGCTCTTACAGATGTAGCTCTAATGCCTAACGGTTTCGTTGAAGTAAGTAAAGATAAGGATATTATTAACATGTCTACTGTATCCACAAACGCTTCGCTGAGAGTATGTCGTATTGTCGAGGAACATGGTGGAAGATATGTAGAGGCCCCTGTATGGGGTAGTGTATCGGAGGTTTTAGAGGGGAAGCTTATAGCTATGGTTGCTAGTAATAAGGAGTTAAGCGAAAATGTACAAAAATTTCTATCCAGTATTACTAAGAGAATTATACATTTAGGCGAAGTCCCTAAGGCTATGGCCCTTAAGCTAGCTCTTAACCAGCTAAATATGGTTGTTGTAGCAGCACTAGCTGAAACCCTGTCCTTCCTTAAGATATACGGCATAGATTTCAGCTATTTCGAAGATCTTGTTAAAGGAAGCTGGATAGAGCCTATAGTATCTCGTTTTCTTAAAAGAGCTATAGAAGAACATCCCCCAAGATTTAGAGTTGAGCTTGCAGCTAAAGACCTTCATTGTTTCATAGAATCCTCTAGATTACGTAGGTTAAACACGCCAATAACAGCAGCAGCTATGCACAGATACCTCGAAGCCGCTCTTCACGGTTACAGCGACAAAGATTATCCTAACGTAGCTAAGTATATCCTCGACTTAATCGAAAAAGCTAAGGATATTACAGCTTAGCAACGCTAAGATCTATCTAGGACCTAGGTAAACACTCTTCCGCAGAGAAGTCTCTTGAACCTGAAACAGCTATCATCACCCATAGGTAGTTAAGACCTTTTAATGGTATTGATACGTTTGGGTGACATCCTTTCGTAACTAAGAATACATCGTAATCCCTAACAACATATGCTCCTTCTCTACCATCATCAATTAATAGCTGAACACCGAATCCAGGGTCAACACCGAAGTAGACGAAAATCTCATGCTTATCGTTATGTCTATGGGGAGGATACGAACCCCAACATCCAGGGCAACACATGGTACATCCAGCCAAAAATCTCGACGACTTATCTTCAACATCAACTAATATATACCTCCTTCTTCGGAAGCACCCTTCCCCAACAACTATGTATTTTGCGTTACTGAACTTCTTGACGTAAGCTCTAGACTCTATATCAGAGGGCGCCTCAACTACGTATATAACCGAGCCTTTCTCGAACAAGATATTGAGATATTCTATTCCTTTGGGAACATATATGATGTCTTTTTTCTTCCACTTTAAGGTTCTGGAACTTTGCAGATCATTTCAATGGTATTATTATTTTTTAGAGCCTTTTGCAGTAAATATCTCGGCGCTATTAGAAGACTTAGACTGTATAAATAAAATGTAGAGCTATACCGTTTTCTAGTCTAAACAAAGTTAAAAGTTTGTCGTACAGATTTGGTCTTTTAAACAACATACTAAGTTTATCGATTAACTAGATGTTTAAGATCTAAAAATGTTTTCGGCTTCTTAATATGGGGTCTCTATTGAGAAGCAAATACGTAAGTTAAGGAAAATTATTTCACAGTTTATTCAAGGGCAATAAAAAATTAATAAGTTAATAAATATTACTTAAATTATTTAGTGATTTTATTCTTAAATTATTTCATCATCTTCTTGTATAGCTCTATCTCTTCTAGTGTCTTCATAACGCGATCTCTATATTCAATCTCTTTTTGCCAGTAAGATTTTCTCCTAGGTTTCTTGCGTAATACCTCTCTATAGTACTTCCATATACATTCTTCTATGTTTAGCTTATCTAGTTCTTCATCTGTTAGCTCTAGGGGGTCTTTATCTATACACCCAGGGAGGCTCATGTTCATCACCATCTACATTACGCCTTCCCATGCCATTGGATGCATAATGTTATCTGGGTCGAGCAAGCTTTTAATCTTCTTAGTAATTTCCATGTAGGTAGGTATAACACCTACTTCACCAGATCTAGCAACACCGTATTTAGCGTCAAACCTTAGACCAAGCTTAACTAAAGCTCTATACAATTTTGGTCCAAACCTCGGACCTATCTCTTTAATTAATCTAGGATCAGTCGGATGCCCTGCTATCATAAGCTCAAACATTGCGTAGTGCGAGTTCTGCTCTGGGTATACAATGGCTCCTTTCCTATATTTAACATCTGCTTCATCTGGGTCTCCAAGTACTGGGTCAACTGCATAGAGTAACGATAACATTTTGTAGTACTTTGGGTATACGTAGAGAGGTGCTAATATCATTCCTGCTGGGGCACCCACGGTTCCTGGATAGGACCAGTACTTAATTGTGTACTCTGAGTACAACGATGCAGACATATTCAGCTGAGCATCTTCAAACATTTGGTAAAACGGTAGTTTATCCGTTATTATTCTACCACCGTATTTCTCTGTTATTTCTCTAACTCTTTTCTCCTCATATTCAACCCATCTCTTCGTGCCTTGAAGTGTTAGCATAAGCATCCACTCAGGGTTAACTCTATCAACAATATCTACGGCATCAGGTGAATCAGCGAAATACTGTGTATACTTAAACCCCGTGTACATTGCTGTACCTGTGCATAGCTCATTCTTAGCTACTTCTTCTAATGCTAGTGTAGCAGCTTCGACATTATTGAAAGCTGGCTGAAATACCTTGACTTCTTCATCTAGAGGATGACATCTTACAGCAACCTTAGTTACTATCCCAAGCATACCCTGGGCCATCCTAGGAAGGTGACCTAGATCAGGTCCTGGGCCATGGGGCCAGAGCGCTCTTGGATTCTCATAGTTAGCTAAGCTACCTGTTCTAAGTATTGTACCATCCCCTAGAACCATCTCGTAACCTACTATCTGCCTATTTACGAATCCTAGCCTTGCATTAGCTTTATTGGTTATACCGTGGGTGAAGTGGGAACCTATGTAGAAGGTCGAGCATGCCCCAGGTTGGTGTATAAACATTCTCTTCTTCAGTAATTCTGCTTGAAGCTTAAATATCGGGCAACCAGCCTCAACAATGGCAACCATATTGTCCTCGTCTATCTGGATTATGCTATCCATCCTACTAACATCAACTATTATCCCCCCTATCCTAGGTATATGCCAGCTAAACTGACTAGCCCCAGAACCCATAGGTACAACGGGTATTTTGAACCGGCGACCAACCTTAACTATAGCTTGAACCTCTTCAACAGTCCTAGGTAGAACTACTATGAATGGGGATCGGGATCTCCAGTTAAACTTAAGGTAAGCTGCATAATCTTTCGAGTAAGCTATAGCTATCTCTGGTAGATCTGAAACCCACTGAGGACCTAGGATATCTACCAGTATTCGTTTAATTTCCTCAAGCGCATCTACACGGGTTTCAACCAACTGAGTGGAATCCATGGTACCACCTAAGTAAAGGCCTCATCTATCAACTCAATTATATCGTAAACATCCATCTTGAACTCCTTGGCAACGCTTTTGAATGAACTTATGCAACTTGGGCATGATGTAGCTATTGTTTGCCCCCTAACAGCTACTGCTTCTTCCAATCTTCTTCTAGCGGTTAGCATACTTAGCTCTGGAAACGTGAATATAACTCCTCCTCCAGCGCCGCAGCAGTAGGTATTAAGTCTATTCCTGTGCATCTCCATAACTTCTACACCTATAAGTTTGAGTATCTCCCTGGGGGACTCCCATACGGGGGAGGGCATTATATTCCTAGTTAAATTGCAAGGATCGTGGTATACCACCTTAGCGTTGAGTTTCCTCAGTTTGAAGTTCTCCTTCTCTAGCAACGGATTTACGTAGTCCGTGAAGAACTTAACCTCAAAGGGAAGCTCTATATTTGCATCCCTAACCTCCTTTACGAAAGTTCTGTAATCATGTGGATCTAGGAATACAACAGTTTTTGCACCTGCTTTCTCTAGAGCTCTTATGTTGTGCTCAAGAAGTTCGATTCCTTCATCGTAGAGACCAGCTCTAAACAGCAGGTAACCGCTATGCCATTCTTCTTCATATAGATACCCTGCGTCAACACCCAGCTTATGCAGAATTCTAAATGCAGCTTGGACCACATGTGGGGCTTTATAGCTGTAGGTATCTCCTACAAACAGCATGACGCTTAGCGACTTAGGTAGTGATATTCCTGGAGGTATCCAGGAACATCTCTTCTCGGGAGGTTCCCCAAATGGATTTTTGGTTTTCCTTAGGTTTTCAACTATGGGTTTCCAGTACTCTGGTAAACCGAATTCCTTTACGTAATGCTCCTTCATCACCTCCATAATGGTTAGCGGGTACACCCTCATAGCATTTTCACACCAGAACTCGCAGTGACCGCAATCTGTGCAGGTGTTTAGGATGTGCTCTATTGTTTTACTCCATTGAAGTCTTCCTTCTATAAGACCTCTAGCTACTTCAACTGTTCCTTCAGCGTAGTATGGGGCAAATCTAAATGTTTCACCTCTAGGACATTGGTTAACAAACCTATGGTCTCTAGCATCTGGAGCGAATACGAACCTGCAGTACTTACATTTATTACATAGAATTGCAAGGTCGTACATTTCTCTTAGTTTTCTACGCCTAATAACAGGGTATCTCCATACAAATTTCTCGCCGGATTCTTTCCCTTTGGGAGCAGAGGACATAAGGCTACCACCTAAAGAAGCTCATCATAGATCTTCGGTTAAGGTTAATCTTCTTGGGTTCATAATGTTATTAGGGTCTAAAGTTCGTTTAATTTTCATCAGAACCTCATAGTAGTTCTGGGCTCTACTATACATTAGCTTCGCTAATATTCCGTAAGGTCTGCTATAGAAAGCTCCCAACCTAAGCATTTCTTCAGCAACTTCATAGTACAGATTTCTAATTTTATCAACTTCTTGAATTTCCCTATTAAAGGCTACGTTACATGCAACTACACCTACTCTATCAGTAGGCGTTATAGTTACACCTACGTAATTCGTGGAGAACCCATGCTTTTCAATAAACTTCTTAAGTGCTTGGTGAATAATGGGCACATCCTTTAATGAGCATATGAAGGGTAAAATTGTTCTAGCACCTCTATACTTAGAGTACTTAGGCCAACCACTTGGATAATTTACTTCTGACAAGAATATCTCCTTAGCTTTAGGCATCCCTGGAACTTCATCCAGGAGTTTATATCCAATGCCTTGTAGTTTTTCAGCGATATCTGATACCATAATGTCTACACCTTCCTTTCTTCCTCTTAAGGTGAAGGCTACTACCCACTTAGGTAAACTTGGTATTAGTTCAGCAGTTTTTTTACCGTAGTTTGGAGTCTCGTCTTCGAAGAATAACGCAGCATCTACATTGTTGAATATAACCATATCTCTTGGGTATCTCATCCACATAATTTCTCTAGCTATCTTGTAAAGATCGTTGTCATCGTTTACCGTGACAAAGAAGGCTTCTACTACTTCGTGAATAGGTTTAAGCTTTACCCATCCTTGGGCGACAACCCCTAACGTTCCTTGGGACTGGTACCATATGTAATTCATTAAACCAGCGAATGGAGATGCATGAGAATGGACATAAGGCCATTTAATTTGTGGAAACGCTTGTTGACCTGTTTTTAAGAGAGTGCCATCGGGTAGTAGTACGGTCATTGTTGTGAGAATCTCTTCGCCGTAGTATACCCAGCCGTAGAGAGGAGCTAGGTCTAGGTATGTTGATAAAGCTGAGCTGGTTTTAGGTAGCTCTACTGGCGTTAAAGCCCTTAGACCATGTTTTGAGGCGTATTCCTGTAGTTGTTCAAAGGTTACACCGGGCTGTATTGATGCCATACCTGCTCTAACATCTATGTCCAAAACCCTGTTCATTCTCTTAAGATCAAGGATTACGCCGTTGGGAACTGGGATAGTACCTCCAAGGTTGTTTGTCCCACCAGATAAAGGTGTTATCGGTACCAGGAGTTTGTTAGCATATTCTATAATTTCTTGAACCTCCTCAACGCTACCAGGTCTAACTATGCAGGATGGTATACCAGGTTTGACTAAGCTATGATCTCTAGAGTACTTCTCTAATTCCTTTGGATACGTAATAACGTTTGTGTCTCCAATAGCCTTGGAGGCTAAGTCTATGAACTTATCTACTAGCATTATCGTGCCTCTTACCACCATCTAACAATTACAACCTTCCTATCGCTGAAGAAGTCTAATACATCCATTTGCGGGTGATGGCTCCCTAGACCTGCTAATCTTTTGCCTCCGAATGGGAACCACCCTACGGGTGCAGCTATGCCTATGTTTATTCCAACGTTTCCTACGTATGCTCTATGCATGAACTCTCTAGCGGCTTTTCCATTACTCGTAAATATAGCTGCGCTGTGGTGATACTTATTGTTATTTATCCATTCAGTAACTTCGTCGAGATTCTCAGCCCTTAGGATATTGGCTACAGGCCCGAATACCTCCTCCTTGGCTATAACCATATCGGGTGTTACTCCTTCGAATATCGTTGGGCCTAGGTAGAATCCTTGTGGAAATTCCTCAACTTTAACACTTCTACCGTCTAGAATCAGTTTAGCGCCTTCCTCAATGCCTTTCTCAATCATTTTAACAACATGGTCTTTGTACCTTTTGCTCGCCATGGGACCCATATCTGTTGTCTCATCTAGTCCATGGCCAATCTTTAAAGCTTTTGTAGTTTCTACGAAAGCGTTCTTAAACTTATTGTAGAATTGATCGTCCCCCACAACAGCTATATTCTGTATAGCTAAGCATCTCTGCCCTGCGTTACCAAATTTAGAATCCCTAAGTGTTGCAACAGTTCTCTCTAAATCACAATCAGGCATTACAACGGCATAGTTTGAGGCGCTTCCACCTGCTAGAAATCTCTTACCGTATTTAGCAGAAAGCTCATATAGTCTTAGTGCAGCTGTGCTCGTACCTACGAATGCTGTTCCCTCTACAAGCGGATGTGTTACTAGGTATTCACCAATTTCGTGATCTGTGTAAATGAGATTTAGAACACCAGGCGGTAGAGTGTCAGCTAAAACTTCCAGGGTTTGCATCATTGGAACAGGGGTAACGCTACTGGCTTTAACTACAAGTGTATTCCCTAAAGCTAGCGCATATGGTATGAACCAGAAGGGTATCATTATTGGGAAGTTATAGGGGCCCACAACAGCGAAGACCCCAAGCGGCTCCCTAATCAATATTTCATCTATACCTCTAGCAATATCTCTTTGAAATTCACCCTTAGATAACGTGTATATCAGGGATATAGCTGCTTCAACATTCTCTATAGTCCTTCTTATGTCTCCTCTAGATTCCTTAATTGTTTTACCGTGGTTTAGAGTATTAACTCTAGCGAGAATCTCCCTGTTTTCTTCAAGGATATACTTAATCTTGAAGATGTATTGAGCTCTCTCTGGTACAGATATTCTACTCCAAGACTTAAACGCTTCATAGGCTGCTTCAACAGCTTCATCAACAACTTCCTTGGTTACCTGCGGAACTTCACCTATAACTTTACCAGACCCTGGATCGTAGACCGCCAGATATGATTTTGCTTCAGGCTCTATCCACTTACCGTTTATAAACGCCTTTAATTTACCGTAGTACCATTTAGGGGGTTCAAGGAGGGGCATATTTAACACCATTCAAAGTTTTTCCAATAAATCCCATACCTCAGGGTCGCTCTCAGCTAACTCCTGAATTTTTCCAATAACACCAAATATTGTTATCCAATCACTAAGTGCCACCGTAGGATCGTAATGAACTTCATTCCTTTTATCAGCAAGAGCATATATCACCCTCTCCTTACCTAACGCCATATCCTTAAACACATCAAAAGGCATAGAAACTTTTAAACATGGGTTTATAGCTCTCCGAGGCTCAACAGTGAAAGTTTTATCTTCATTTACATGAACAGTAAATACAAAGTAATTATGGATTTCAAGCTCAACAATATCGCGGTTAAGAAGCTTTGATGTAGGGTAACCTCTTGCTCTACTCCAGCCAGTAGGATCCATAGCTAAATTCGGTGGGGGATATGGTCCTGGACCCGGGTATGGCGTTGGTCCACCACTAAATGTTGTAATAGGTTTTAATCGTCGTCTAAGGGTTTCATCTTTATTTAGGGACTCCTCGAGCCTCTTTAGGAACATATTGATCGAGCTCAACAGGACCACGACCCAGTGAATATTATACATGGACTACTATTTAAGCCTTACAACATAATTATTGTTTCAACGATTTTATATTGGAGGTTTACCCAAAGAGTAAAAGAGTAGAGTGTAAGTGAAACTAGCTGTAAGGAATTCGTCAATTAAAATTGTTAATAGGTTTAGTTAAATAAATAGTTTGTTACTTAGGGCATAAAGTGGTAATCTACTTAGAGTTTAAGCTTATGTTCTCCTAAAGCAATAAACACACTAGATTTTTCAAGTTTCGCTGAAGCTGTTATAATTACATCGCCATAGTATGAAAGGGTTAACTCAATAGATTTTTTCTCCGAAGATTTTAACCTAATTTTCTCATGATGGAGTATTCTTCCGTCAAGCGCTTTAACCTCGACTGTTACATAAATACCTTCTGCGCATTCGTTTGCGAAATCTATGGGTATTACGGGTTGATCTACAGTATCGTACCATACATTTTTAATTACATATTTTATGCAATTTTGTGTAGCCAATTTTTTCACCTAGCCTCCAGAGGCAAGTGGTTGAATAAGTATTTTATCACCATCTTTTAACTTTATCGTTAGATCTCCTATAACACCGTTCACTATTACTAACAGCTCTCTTTCTTGGATAAGCCTATAGATAACAACTCCTAGACTTTCTCCCAAAATAGAGGGAAGTATTTTCTTAAAAACATCGTCCAGACTAAGTTCTTCATAATCTAAGTTAAGCCAAAGATATTTCCTCCCAACTTTCTCAGCTACAGACCACGCAAACTCTATAAACACCCTCATAAACTTTTTTCACCTAGGTAACCTACCTAGGTTCTCTAGCTCATCTGCAACATCCTTTAATCCTAGTTCTTCTAGCTTCTTCCTAGTTGGTGTACCTGTCTTGATATCCCATCCTCTTGCTGTGTAGTAATCGTCCAGCAGTTTGTCAAGCTCGAATATCTGACCTTTTGACGGGGTTCTCGGGAATGGTTCCTTGAGAAATCTCTCTGGAAGTACATCGTCTTTCCTTGAGAAGCCTTCTCTAACGTTAAATGCTCTCTCTAAATTGACAATTCTTTCGCCTACTAGTAATAGATAATGAATGTCCTTAAACTCTTCTATACCAGTAGCAGCGTAGAGCATTTTTGAAACTAAATCGAAGGGAATCATGCCGTTGGATACTGGGAATTGACAGAACCCTAGGGCTTCATATGTGGCGAACTCATCTTGAACTTTTTTGCATAGAGCTCCTTTACCTTCTATAGCAAAGGGGTCTACCTTCTCAGGGAACCCAAGTATTTCATATCCAACCCATCCATACATATGGCTAGCCCCGATATTAGAAGTTGCAAAGTTGAGTCCGTGAGCCTTAGCCGATCTAGGGTCGTAAGCAGGTAGTTCAAGCCCTTTTACATGTATAGCGTATCTCTCTGCACCGCGCCCTATGATTTCTGCAGCTCTCTTCGAACCTTCGGCTAGTATGTTTCCTATACCTTCCCTTAGAGCTATCTTCCTAATTAACTCAATCGCAGGCTCTGGATCACCCCATCTAGCTTCAAGACCGTCAAGCTCCCGTCTAGTTATAATTCCTTTTTCATATAATTCATAAACAAAGGCTATTACCGAGCCCGTGGATATGGTATCCAGCCCATAGAGATCGCATAGCATGTTTGCATACATTATAGCTTCTAAGTTAGTTACGCCAAGTGCTCCACCAAAAGCCCATTGTGTTTCGTATTCTGGTTTATCCCATATGATTCCAGCAAAAGGCCCTTTGGTTGTTTTAAAGTATTGCCAACACGCCATTGCGCAACCATAACAACCGCTTGTTTTAACAACATATGTTGATAATATCTCTGGAGCAAATCTTTCAATGTTTTCAAGCTCAATTTGCTTAAAGTTGTACGTTGGGAAATGACCTAGCGTGTAAAACAAGTACACAATACCGTCTGTACCAAGGCTTCTAAACGCTTGGAATGCAGGGTTCTTAAAGTATAAATCTAGCTGTTCTTTCACAAGTTTTCTAAATTCTTCTTCGTTTAATAGTTTAGGTCTCTTGGTACCTCTAATAACTATTGCCTTAAGGTTCTTGGAACCCATTACAGCTCCTCCACCACCTCTACCGGCGCTTCTCGTTTCACCGGTTTGAATTGATGCGTACTTTACAAGTTTTTCACCGGCAGGACCTATAACAGAGAGTTTTGCATCTCTATCCGTTTCCTTAAGTAGTACTTCAGTTGCATGTGTTGTTAATGCACCCCAAACGTGAGTGGCATCTCTAAATTCTACTGATTCATTGTGTACCCATAGGTAGGTTGGTTTATCGGCTTTACCCTCAATAACAATAGCATCGTAGCCGGCGAATTTCATTTCTGCGCCAAATCCTCCTCCACAAACGCATCTAAAGTAGGTGGTAGTCAAAGGCGATTTAAACATCACAAAGAATCTGCTAGCGCTATGGGCGCCTGTGGCAGCCAAGGGACCTACTGCGAAGATTAAGAGGTTCTCGGGTGAAAATGGGTTTACGCCAGGCTTTAGGTTATCCCATAGTATTTTTACTCCAAAGCCTCTCCCACCGATGAAATTCTTAATTAAGTCCTTAGGCGTTTCAATGACTTTATATGTTTTTGTTGATAAGTTCACCCATAGAATATTACCTGCGTATCCGTATGTGGAGGTAGCCAATTTCGAGCACCCTATAACTATATATGGGAACCCCTATATAACCTTGCTTAAATATTCTCGCTTTTAGAAAACAGAAAGTGGAAACCTCCTTTAAAAAACTATTCAATTAACTGCTATCTTAGTTTTTATAATACTACCACCTGTCTACCTACGACTTTCCCTTTCTCTAAAGCTTCAAGGGCTTCAGTAGCTTCTTCAAGTTTTAGTCTCTTTGTTATAACAGCTTTATAGTTAACCATACCTCTTTTAGCAGCTTTAACGACTTCTATTTGTTCTTGTAGTGTTCCTACAACTGTTGATAGAATAGATTTTTCGGATGCTATAAATGGCACTAGAGGCCCTATGGTAGCTTCTACACCCATCATGCCAACTAGAAGGTATACTCCAGTCTTAGATGACACGTTAAGATATGTGCCAATGGTTTTTGCATTAGCCACTAAATCTATAACGACCTTAGCTCCTTTACCCCTAGTTATCTCCATAATTGTTTTAATGGGGTCTACCTTCGCTGCGTTAACTGTTGCATCTAGTTTAACTATTCTTGTCACAAAATCTATTGCTTCGTCTTTAACGTCTACGCCTACAATGTTTATGTATGGAGCTAAGGCTTTCAACCATTGGATTTGGTAAGCCCCTAAACCTCCTAACCCGACAACAACCACATAATCATCTACTCCTAGAAATGGCAATACTTTCTTGGTAGCTCTATAGGTTGTTAACCCTGCACAGCCGAGAGGTGCCACAGCGGGGAGATCATCTAGGCCTTCTACATCAACTAAGAACCTATAGTCTGGTACCAGGAAATACTCACGTAAACCACCTTCAGTTGTTACACCGAGGTGTAGAGGATGATCGTTTAAGTGCCCCAACCCCTTAATAACCCATTCATCGTCTTTAGTCCAGCCCCATGCATATACAAGAACTTTCTGCCCAACCTTAACATCGTCAGGTACTTTATCTCCTTTAGCAATAATTTCCCCAACAAGCTCGTGAGAGATAATGAAAGGTAGTCTTGGAGGAAGTCCCCCTAATGCCCAATCACCTTTCCAGATATGGACGTCAGTATGACATATACCTGCTCCATAAATCTTAATAAGTACTTCCCTATCCTTTGGCTCAGGCATAGGAACTTCTTCAACAACCAGGGGTTTACCGAACTCTTTAACAAATGCAACACGATAGGTCTTCTTCATCTCGGGCATAGATATACACCAAGTAATTTAATATACATCAACCTCCTTATATACTTACAAGTTTACTTTGGTGGTACAAAACCAATTAAGAAAACAAAGTATCAGTTGAATCGGATAACTTTACCAAAACTTTGATTAAATAAATAGGTATCCTCTTACTACAGCAATTTAATGTTAAGATCATTAGTAGTAACAGAGTAGGCTACGAAATTTGAAGCCTTAACTAAATCTAGCCTTAAACAAACTGCTTACATTTATATTTTAATTTATAAGTAAATTTAATTTATAAGTAAACTTACTGTTGAGTCCTCTACTTAATTTTAAAGTCTCGGTTTTCTTTAAGTTTATGTTTATCATGATCTTTGCTAGGTTAATAGGTTTACTATATACGGATGATACTATCTTTATTGATTTGAGTTGTATGCCTCGTATATGAGATAAGTATTCTCTCTAGCCCTTCAATATGTTCAAAAACTCAATAAAATTCTTAGCTATGCGTTTGACTATTAAGTCTAAGTCAATTGTTCAGCATATCCTTCTAGTACAAACTTCTGTAGCGAAGTTCCCCGTTATAATGATTCCACCTAAACCTTGTTCTCGAGTTCTGTATTTAACCATGTAATAAGGTAGAAATACATTCATTTTATCTCCATCTGCTATATCTAAAATCTTGAGTAGAATCGTGCTAGCTAAGAATCTATAAATTTACTTAACTATCTCGTCTACACTGATCATCATCTATTCCTCGTAGCCTAATACTCAAAGATTTGGCAAAATCCGCTACTCGATTATAACAAGGTGCTTCTTTATGCACACTTTAGCAATTTCACCAAGTCTAATAACATCATCAATTTTCTGTCTACCATCTGGTTAAATAAAAAAACTCGTAAGTTCTCTAGCTCTTCTAACTATAGATGGTATTTCTTCGAAAAGAATAACTTTGCCTGAATTCCCGAGAATTATCTAAAATACTGCACGTCATTATCTTCTACTAGTTTGTGTATCGAAACAACATTATTTTCTTAATTTTTAAAATAGAACGTACAATTGAAGATCTCCCATGAATAATAATGATATATATGTTCTCCTTAAGTGGGATAGCTAAGATATGATGGAAATTATGACCAGGTCTCCTATATTTTCTACAACGTGGTTCTATTTAATTCATTTACTTGGATAATTTTAGCATTTACTGACCTAACTATTACAAAAATTGAAAGTTTTGACCAACTTTACATATGCAGTCCTTCAGCTAGAATATTATTCCTTTGTCCTTCCTATTTTTAGTTGAAAGAACCTTATTTTAATGTCTTCTTATCGAGTTTTTAAATTTAGTAAAAAGGTCTTGCTACAACGATTGAGAAATGCTTTGAGCTGGACATAGTTTCGAAGGTGAGATTTGACTCAATAGATTCTCTTTTATACTTTGTTGGGGGTAACGTTAAAGAAGATACAGTTCTTATCATTGACGAGTTTACATATTGGTGTAGAGCAGAACCTTGTGTATTAGGCGAGCTTCAGAGGTTTGTTGATCGCTACATTGACAGAGGAAGACTGGGTATCATAATTATTGGGAGCCTCGTGGGTGTTATGATTAGATCCGTTCTCGGTGGTGGAACCCCTCTATATGGTAGGGCTAATCTAAGGTTAAGGTATCCGAGTTAGAGCCATGGTATATTCCACAGTTCTATCCTTGGCTGTCGCCTAAAGAATGGGTTGAATACTACTCTATGTTTGGGGAATCCCTTACTACCACAGCATTGTACCCTACGGAGAAAAGCCTTTAGAGACTTTAAGGAGGTTATTCTTGTCAAAAACATCTCCTTTACAAGATGAACCTCTATTTATTCTAAGGGAAGAGTTCAGAGAACCGTCAACGTACTACAGTATCCTAAAAGCTATTTCTCAGGAGTATCAAACTCCTAATAAAATAGCTGAAGCTACAGGAATAGATAGACAGTACGTCTCAAAATATCTCTTGATATTAGAACAATTAGGATTTATAGAAAAAGTAACCCCTCTGTATAGTAAGAAGGGTTTTTATAGAATTAAAGGCCATATCCTTAGGCTATGGCTACACTTGATAGAACCTGTTATAACTAGGGTACCAGACGAAGACTAGGCATACAATGAAATATCTAGGAAGTTTTACAAATATGTTTCACAAATATTTGAGGATATTGCGGCTAAGTTTGCCCTTCACATGCTTTATAGCCGCAGAATAAATTATGAGATTGCAGGAAAATATATCTACAAGAACGTCGAAATAGACTTCATAGCTGTAGACAATAAAAGTAAAGAAAAGTAAAGAGTTCTACGTGTTTGAATTCAAGTGGAGTAGCCTATCCGAAGCAGATGTGGAACGTATAATAAATAAAATGATTGAAAGAATAAATAAGACAGGGCTAAAAGGCTACAACCACCATTTATACATTATCACTAAAGAGAAGCCAATACAACCAGTAGCTGACGTAGAAGTACTTGATATAAGCGATATGTCTTGGAAACGATCTTAACCAATACTTTTATAGAAGCAATATATAGCTAAAGAATTTCTTGATAAAACCATGTATAGCGCATACCCATAGTAACACCTTCTATTAAAACCATTTTTGTACATTACCCAGACTTAACTTATTGTGCCTCTATAGATATGTACCTGATTACCAACCTAATATTGACTACAGCATGTTCATCCCAATTAATAGCAATAAGAATAGTGATCCACAACATACTATGTATTGTTATAAAACTAAAACAATTGAAGCCTCAAAGAACTTGAATCAAATTAAAAAGATCACAGATTAATTAATTAAAAGATCTTTTATAAACCTAAAAATTATTTTAAAAGAAGAATTACTAAAAATCATTTTCATAAGTCGACATCGTAGATTTATTCTTCTTCAAGAACACTCATATAGTTAATAAAACACATCTAATATTTGGGGTGTTTTAGATCTATGAAATTCATTGTCAAGGTTTATACCCTTATCTTGATAATGTTGATTATGGTGTCTATAGTTACTCCGGTATTTGTACTTAATGTTCATGCTGGTTATGAAAGGATTTTCGTGTTATTTATATGGCATTATCATCAACCTTGGTATTATAGCATTGGAGAAGATTACTTTATTCTTCCGTGGGTTAGAATGCATAGCGTTGGCAATTACTTAAAAATGGCATATATTCTCTCAAAGTACTTAGATATAAAGGTCGCTTTCACATTCTCTGGTTCTTTAGTGGAGCAGATTGTAGACTACGTAGAGAACGGTAAGATGGATCTGCGCGAAATTATATCGTGGAGGATAGTCAATGGTTCAGCAGCAAAAGATGACATATTTAATATGCTGAGAATCCCTGGCGGTTTCTTTGATATAAACTGGGGTAGAGTTATTGAGAGATCACCTAGGTATAAAGAGCTAAGAAATTTAGTTCAAAAACTTTACAGCGAATGTCAGGTAAAAGCAAAGACTAGTGAAGAATATTCGAACTGTGTTGTCGACGGATTTACTCAAGGTGATTTACAGGGTCAAAACGTAGTTGATTTAGCTGTTATGTTCAATCTACTATGGATAGACCCTGAGGTAGCTAGAGACCTATATCCTGAAATTTACATGCTTATGGAAGAAGCATACAGAGAAGTTAGACCTAATTTCACGAGGAGGGATCTAGCCAAGGTACTTAGTGTGCACAGAGATATAATGAGTCGCTTACTAACGGCTTACCGAGACCTTGTATTAAGAAATCAAGCAGAAATTATACCTGTTCCCTATAGTCATCCTATAGCTCCGTTACTAGTTGACGCAGGATTAACAGAAGATCTAGAAGTTCATGTAATGAAGGGTATAGAGCTAGTCAGAAAATATTTAGGAATAGAATCCATCGGTATATGGCCTGCCGAGCAAGCGGTAAACGAAGATACTCTACATGTTTTTAGAAAAGCTGGGGTTCTGTGGACTGTAACAGATAGTACATTACTGGCTAAAGCCGGTTTACGGGTATCGGTAGAGAACCTAGGTGTTCCATGGTATATAAGCTTCGCTGAAGGTAGGATATACGTTTTCTTTAGAGATACAGAGCTAAGCAATTTGATAAGCTTTCAGTACAGCTCTTGGGACCCAGATCAAGCTGTTAATGACTTAATCAGCAGAATTCTTAGGTATAGAGATGAAGCTAAAGGGCCTAGAGCTATAGTTATAGCTCTTGATGGCGAGAATCCGTGGGAAAACTACCTAGAGTTTGGAGATATATTTTTGAACAAGCTTTACTCGAGGTTAACAGAACTTCAGAAACAAGGTTTTCTAGAAACTATTACACCAAGGGAATTTATAGAGAAGTTCAGCTCTGAAGCCAAAGAACTTCCAGCGAAACAGTATCAGTACCTTGACCTAATCGATAAAGATATTTCAAACTTTCCAAAGAATAGCTATGGAGATGCCTACACAGAACTTCCTATGAAAACGGTTACAGCGAAAATACCCGAAGGATCCTGGTCAAGCGGAGAATTAGCAACATGGATAGGCCATAGACAAGAAAATGTAGCCTGGATGTGGATGGTTAAAGCTAGAGAAGATATTATGAAAAAACTAGGGGTAGCAGGTTTTGTCGACCTCTACGCAAGGTATCGCGAAATAGCTCTATACTTGCTAAAAGCTCAAGCAAGCGATTGGTGGTGGTGGTATGGAGGCGATGGTGGTGGTAGTCCAGCAACTTTCGATCCTCTGTTCAAAGCATACCTTAGACGCGCATACGAGTTATCAGGTCTTGAACCTCCTCACTACCTCTATGTCGTAGCATACCCTGATGGATCGCCTATTGGAACTATAAACAGTATTCCACCATCGTTAGCTGATAGAGTTCCCAGCGTAGATGGGTTAATCGAGGACCTATGGAGAAAACTTGTAGATGAAGGTAAGGCGCTCCAATTTGTTGTAGGATACTCTATTCCTAAGGCGTACGCAATAATAAATACAACGACAATACTCTTTGCATTCAACGTATCTATGAAGGATATCGAAGATTTGACCATCGCCATATACTTTGCTACACCTAATATAGATATGTCTCCATATTCTCCTAGGTACAATGTATACCCAAGATATTCAAAAGTTGATTTGGGAATCCACCTAGCTAAAGAAGTGGCTATTTACTTAGGGAAACGCGAGGTATCAGTTAGCTTAGCTGATGGCAGAGGCGGTTGGGATTATGCGAAGAGTTTAGGTAAATTAGCTGTTGCTCAACAACAAACAAGCTACGTTGTAGAACTTGCATTTGAAATAGATGAAATTGGTTTAGCAAGAAATTGCCTAGTTTTCTTCGTTGTAGTAGTGTATAAGAATTCAATACTCATTGAATGGTCCTCTAGACTAGGTTTAGCTCATCAACTATTTATACCAACACAACCGGTAGAAGTAGTAGGAAAGATCATTATTGATCTGTATGACCCAGAAGGAGATGACGATGGTCTAGGCGGATTAAAGTACCCGACAAACCCAGTTTTCGTACCGGGTGTATTTGATTTAACGAGATTTACTTTAATAGATGTTAATGAAAAAATCGTATTTAGGTTTACATTTAGAGAGTTAGGGGGTAACCCATGGGGTGGACCAAACGGTTGGAGTTTTCAGCAAATACATGTCTATATTAAGACAAGCCGAGCAGAAGAAGGTAAGAGGGACTCAATAGGATTGAATGTAGTTATCGAACATGGATGGCATATGGCAATCCTCATTGCCCCAGGATGGGGAACAGATCCACTACCAAAAGGTGAGAGAGCAGCTATATACTATTATGATAGAGAAGAAGTTGTAGTTCAGAACGGCATTCTCAAAGCTTACGCAGATCCTACTACCAAATCCATAGTTGTTGAAATATCTAAAAACAATCTATACGATATAGAGTCCATCGACCAGTGGACCTTAGTTGTTGCTGTAACTAGCCATGATGGATACGGAACCAATAAGATAAGACCCTTCGTCGTAGGAGGAGGTGAATGGGCTGTTGGAGTACCACAACAATATGCATTAGCTATGCTAAGGAATGTTATACCCTACATCTTAGATATACTAACTCCAACAAAAGAAGACCAGTACTCAATGCTTAACACCTTTGATGCTGATAAAGGAGAGCTAGCTAAAATCAGAGGTATATTCATAACAACGGGAGCCGTATTATCAACTACCTCTCTGATGATAACGCCAACAATGAGCTCTACGTCAACTATAACAGTATCCACAATACCATCACCAACTTCGCCTTCCACATCAAGTTCTTTGCCCAGCCAATCCCCATCTCCAACACCATCACCATGGCAAGAAATGCCGCTAGAAGCAATCTTAGGGGTATCAATAGTAATAATTACGATGATAGTTGCAATCTTGTTTGTAATAATAATAAGAAGAACTAGGTAATCACTCTAAAAGAAGGGACTATATTCCATAGTCATCATTGTTTTTAACTCTCTTTAAATCATAATATTGTATGGCTGGTATTAGTGGCTCGAGTGAAACTAATTGAGGTTGTAAAAAGATTTGGTAGGGTTATTGCAGTTGATCGTGTGAATATCGAAGTCAATGATGGAGAATTCTTCGCTCTTTTAGGTCCCTCCGGATGTGGGAAAACAACTACATTGAGGCTTATTGCAGGTCTTGAGATCCCCGATGAAGGAGAAATATGGATAGACAATAAACTTGTGAACTATATTCATCCAAAGGATAGAGACATAGCTATGGTTTTTCAGAACTACGCTCTCTACCCTCATATGACGATCTATGAAAATATAGCGTTCCCCCTTATAACCCGTAAACGTGAACTCAAGCTCTCAGACGATGAAATTAAGAAGAGAGTAGCAGAGATTTCGAAGCTTCTCCAAATAGAAGATCTTCTTGATCGAAAACCAAGCCAATTATCTGGAGGTCAGCAACAGAGAGTAGCACTTGCAAGAGCTCTTGTTCGAAAACCTAAGGTCTGGCTCCTCGATGAACCGCTGAGCAACCTTGATGCAAAGCTCAGAGTAGTAATGAGACACGAACTTAAGAGACTTCAGCGAGAGCTTGGCATAACAACAATATATGTTACCCACGACCAAACAGAGGCTATGTCTATGGCTGACAGAATAGCTATTATGAATAAAGGTAAAGTATTACAAATAGGAACACCTGACGACCTATACCTAAAACCCACCGATACCTTTGTTGCTACATTTATAGGTGTTCCACCAATGAATCTATTAGAATGCGATGTAGAGGATAAATACGATAAAGTCGCTTTAGATTGTAAAGACTTCAGCCATATAATCGCAGATCAAACTATAGTTAACGAACTAAGAAAACAAAATACTAAGAAGGTTTACCTAGGTTTTAGACCAGAGCACATAAAAATTTCAACAATTAAAGAATACGAAGATTCTATACTAGCTAACGTAGTTGTTGTTGAAAGACTTGGAAACATCAACGTTGTACATGTTAACATAGGGAAATCCGAAGAAAAACTTGTAAGAGTTATTGCTCCAAATGACTTAAAAGTCGACGTGGGGCAACAAATATATATAAGGATTGACTGGCCAAAGATATACTTATTCGATTATACAACATTGAAAGCAATAGCATAATAATGAAGTTTAAATGATAAACCTAGTAATCAATAAACGTGGCTGACTATTAACTTAACATAACTATAGCATTACCTATGTAAGTAAATACTCTTAATTAATAAGAGTTTGCTCGCATAAATTGAGTAAAGCTTATACACTCTACTAATTATTTTAGTGAATACAGAGGGATTCGTATGCGTTGTGCCCTTAAGGGTGTAACGGTATTTGTGTTAATTTTGTTGACAACACTAATGCTTATAACTCCATTAGCTTTAGCTCAAGCAACCATCAAAGTACCTGACCCTGAAGGAGATGATAAAGGACCTGGACTCTGTGGGTATCCAACAGGTGGAGGTGTGTTCGTAGAAGGTGTATTCGATTTAACTAAATTCGAGATATCAGTAGAAGATAATTACATAGTATTTAAGGTTCACTTCAAGAACTTAGGCGGTAACCCATGGGGTGGACCAAACGGTTGGAGCTTACAGTATGTTGGAATTTTCGTAAGAACCTCAACCCCTATGGTGTTTGAAAGATCTGATACCTTCGGTCTTGGCTTTACCCTAAGACCTGACTATTCATGGCATTACGCTGTAATCCTTGCACCTGGATGGGGTGAACCTGGAGCTCCTGTTCCAGCTGGAGAAAAATGCGCACTGTACTTTGCTAATGGTAGTGTATTAATGCAAACCGAAGAACTTTTCGCATGTAAAGGTCTGCCTGATGACAATTTAATTGAAGCTAGCATCAAGAAAGACCTGCTAAGCGATGTGGAGAATATCGTCAAGTGGAAAATAGTAGTAGCTGTGACTAGCTACGACGGCTTTGGACCTGCAAGAATAAGACCTCTTATAGCTGCATCAACAGGTGAATGGCAGATACCTGCAACAGCTTATGCTAAACCAGAGGATATCTCAAGGATATCTCTGGCAATATTAAAAGGTGTTGCCCCAAGGGTGATGGACCTAATTGTGTATTCTCCCGAATACCCCAATGGAATTACAGCTGATCAGCAATATACATGGCTTAATAGCTTCGATGTAGAAATACCAATGCCAGCGCAGGTACCAGCTATCTTGGTAGTACCTCAAACTATTACTCTAACAGTAACACAAACATATACAACAATATACACAACTATATCTATAAGCACATTTGTTACTACAACAACTACGACAGTTAGAGAAATAGATTGGACTACCACTATAGCTTTAGTGGTAGTTATGCTGGTTGTGGGGGTAGCCATAGGCTATATAATAAAGAGGAAATAATGGAAACTGTTAAGCAAACCTATTTTTATAGTCTCTACATATAAAATTCATCATTTACTGAAGAAGTGCGCTATTATTGCTAGGTACTATTAAGTAGAAAAGAATAGATGTTTAAGCCGTTATGTTAGAGTTGATGAATTAAAATATTTAAAAAATTAAAAGTATATAAGTAGTAGCAAGTAAATTATTTTTAAAGGTTCGAGCTTATGGTAAGGTCCTTACTTTTAATAACTTTATTAATACTATCTATGGGGGTGCCCATGATAAACAATGAAAAGGCTTTTGCCGTAAACAGCTACTTAGTTGTTAATCCCATCCCTGGTCTGCCAAAAGATTTCATTAGAGGTGTTGATGCTTCTGAAGCTCCGTGGATCTTAGAGCTTGGCGGGAAATACTACGACGAGAACGGGGCTGAGAAAGATCTCCTTGATATACTTGTGGAAAACGGTGTTAACTGGGTTAGACTTAGGTTATGGAATGACCCGTACGACGATAAAGGCAATCCTCTTGGAGGTGGCAACTGTGATCTAAGAAGAATAACAGATTTTGCCGCAAAAGCGAAATCCAAAGGACTCAAGATCTTGTTAAATTTCCACTACAGCGATTGGTGGGCTGATCCAAGTAAGCAGAACAAGCCTAAGGCATGGACAAATCTACCATTTACGCAGCTAGTGGAAGTTGTCTACAGTTGGACTAAAGAGGTTCTTCTGTTTATGAAGGATAGAAATGCCTTACCCGATATGGTTCAAGTCGGTAATGAAATCAACAACGGCTTCTTATGGCCTGAGGGTAGAATAGAAAATTGGGATCAATTTACCACGTTGTTGAAATCAGCTATAAGAGCCGTAAGAGAAGTTGACTCAAAAATAAAAATTGTAGTACATTTAGCTGGCGTTAAAGCTGATTTCTATGAGATATTCGTAAACAGACTTTTACGAAGTGATGTTGATTTCGATGTTATTGCGATCTCATTCTATCCTTACTGGCATGGAACAATGGCTCAGTTTAGGGAGCTTGTAAAAACCTTAGCTGAAAAGTTTAACAAAGGTATAATAGTCGCTGAAACAGCTTATGCATGGACGCTCGATGATGCAGATGGTCATCCTAACCTATTCGGGTCAAAGGATCAAGAACTGCAAGGAGGTTACAAAGCCTCTGTTCAAGGACAGACGACCTTCATAAGAGATCTAATGGAGGTGTTATTTGTTGAAGGAAGAGGTAATGGTTTAGGCATCTTTTACTGGGGTGCTACGTGGATATCATATCCAGGAGCTGGCTGGAAAACAAACGAAGGCAACCCCTGGGAAAATCAAGCACTCTTTGATTTCAAAGGTCGTGCACTTCCATCACTTAAGGTTTTCAAGTTGGTATACGAAGCTCAACCTATTGAAATTAAACCACTAGAGCTATATGATCCTAGACCTATAGTTGCTACTACTTATGCAGGTGCAAAGCCTTGGTTACCTAGCACAGTCCTTGTAGTATTTACGGACCACTCCATAAAGCCTATGCCTGTAGACTGGGGTGCGATACCTGTTTACAGTAAACCTGGAAATTATACACATAAAGGGGTTGTGGTGAATACATCGATAGAGGTTTTAGCTCAAATAAATGTTCTAGAAATGCTCTACATTGAGATTAGAGATCCCGAGGAAGATGATAGAGGTATTGGGACCTACGGGTATCCAACGGCTGGTGTTTATAAACCAGGGGTATTCGATATAGTTAAAACTACATTTGAAGTCCTTGGAGAAGATTTACGGATAAGAGTATACTTTAGAGATCTAGGAGGTAACCCATGGAATGGCCCGAACGGCTTCAGCCTTCAATATATACACATATATGTAAGGACTACGAATCCTGTTACTACCAATAGAATATTTAGGAAGGACACCTTCGGTCTAAATATAGAGTTCCGCGAAGATTATCAATGGCAATATGCCCTCCTGATATCCCCGGGATGGGGTGAGAAGCCCTTAGTTGAAGGTGAGCTCTCAGCCCTATACTACTCCAATGGGGTGGTCTTTGTTGAGGATAAAGACTTTAAGGTAACAGCTAACTTGGATGAGAATTACGTTGAAGTTATAGTACCTAGACAACTTATGCCCGATTGGGAGAATATTAGGTATTGGCGTGTCATTGTATTTGTTACCAGCTGGGCTGGGGAGAACCCCGATAGAATAAGAAGTTTTGCTCCTGGTGGCGGTGAATGGATCTGCGATACTACCAAATATGCTGAATCCGCTGAAATACCTAAAATCGCAGCAGCAGTACTTGTAGGAGTTTTACCTAAATTCTATGACATGGCTGTATACTCTGATGAATTTCCAGAAGGTATCTTAGTAGATCAACAGTATTCGTGGAGTAAGCGTTTTGATCCATCAGCAGGTTCATTAGCTGTAATACCACCCCCCAAGGTACCTACGGTTACCATTACCCAGACAATCACCAAGGCTATGACCCTTACTTATATTAGCTATATCACGGAAACCAAGTTCACCCCAACCTCTGTGTATGTAAAAGAACTAGATGTAGCAACAACTGTATTAGTAGCTGTAGTTTCTATAGCCGTAGGAATTATCGCAGGTTACCTCATAAGTAGAAAAAAATAAATGTTAAACGTTTTTATCTTAACCTTTCCTTCTTTTAACTTAAGCAATACATTAACTTATATGTTCTCAGAGTATTTGTATAAAATGAGGGTGATATATTATATGAAACTTTTACGTGGAATCTCGAAACTCGCTATTACTTTAATTGTTATCGTTTTAGTGATAGTAGCCGGTGTAGCGGTATACTTTACCTTTAGCCGACCCCCAGTATCTTCCCCAACACCGACCTTGACACCAACTACTACACCAACTCTGTCTCCTACTCCAACCACTACACCTACATATACACCTTCACCAACACCAATTGAGATAAGCGAAGTAGAGATAAGCGGAGTTAAAATAAGGGTACCAAAGGATTTCGCCGAATTTGTTAAAAAAGTAAAGCAGAAAGATATCAGCATCACCATATACTTTGGTCATGCATTAGCACCAGAAGAAAGACCTGCTTTTGAGAAAGCCATCAATATGTTTAAGAGTGAGTTCCCAGGAGTAGAAGTTAAGGTGTTAGCTTACGGTGGTATGGGAGAATTACAGTCAGCTGTTTCAGCAGCTGGTGCACTTCCGAGAGAACAAAGGGAAGCTCTTATAGGTAATGCACCCGATGTCTTTACATGGGCGCACGATTGGATTGGGTGGATGGCTGATTCGGGTTACCTTTTAGCTTTAGAGGACTACATAGGCTACGATGCGATAGAAGATATAAGTGATTACATACTTCCATCAGCTATGGCCGCTGTAACATACGGTGGTAAAACCTATGGGCTACCATATGCAGGAGAAGCTTTAGCTCTCTTCATAAATACTAAGCTGGTAGCTAAAATACCTGAGACTTTTGATGAACTTAAACAGGTAATGCAACGGTTTTGTAGCCCAAACGAAGGTAGGTACGGTATTGCTGGACAAATAGGGGGCATGTACCATATAAATGCTTGGGTAACAGCCTTTGGCGGTTATTGGTACGATGAGATAACCAAGAGCTTAGGTATAAATAGTTCAGCTACTAAACAAGGTGTTAAATTCTTCATCGAGAACGTCCTCCGATATATGGATGTAACAGACCTTGGACATGACTACCAGAGGAGGTTATTTGGAGAAGGCAAAACACCATTATACGTATCAGGTCCATGGGATGTATCTTTTGCTATTAACTCGCTGGGTATAGAGAATTTCGCGGTAGCTCCCTTCCCTAAAATTGATGGTAGAACTCCTAAGCCTTGGAGCGGATTTAGAAACCTGTATCTCTCGGTTATGGCGGAGGCGGGAGGTAAAGATAGAACATATGCATCGGTGCTCTTTGTACTACATGTATCATTAAACGATAATTCTATTCTAACACTAGTTAAGGAGAATGGCTACGTACCCCTAAAGTTAAGTGTAGCTCACTATATAAATACCCACCTAGAAGAACATCAGGTATTTAAGATAGTAATGGGCTTTTACAGACAATTAGAAGCATCAACGCCTATGCCAAAGGATAGAAATATGCAGAAAGTATGGGGTGCTGACACTTACATACAAGCAATACTACAAGAATACAGTAAAGCACTTTCAGAAGGGGCCTCATCTGATGCTGCGGTCAGTAGAGCTCTAGATGTTGTTGATTCAAATCTTGATCAAGCACAAGCAGAGATATCAAAACAGATTACCGACTAGGGATAATAGATGAATAGAAGGAGGTCTAACCCTAATAAAAATTATCTTTTTCCTACGAAAGTTGCTTTAGCGTTAGTTCTTCCAAGCATAATTCTCTACATGTTCTTTAACATATGGCCTATAGTTTTCTCTATAGGCATAGCGTTCACAAATGCTACTAGAGAAAATATTCTTCCAAACCCTGAAAGAATAAAAGGTCTTAAAAATGCTATAGCCTGCGCGAATTATTTAAAAACATCTGAAGAATACAAAGAAATTGCAAGAATATTACTAGCTAACGTTATGGATTACATGGAATCTATTAAAAGTACGCTCATATCTATGCTCAAAGTCATAGAAGCAAACAATTCAGAGGTGTACATAGAGCTAGGACAGCAAGTAGCTAAGCTAAGTAGCTTTGTAAGAAGATTAACTAGAGTTCGACCTGATATAGCAAGGGTATTTAATTGTAGTGCCCTTGGATACGAAACCTCTGTAGAACTTTTACCTAGAGATGCTATAGATAAGATAGATAGACTGATAAACCTTGTAGGCTTACTAGCTAACTACCAAGCCTTAGATGCTAACGTTTTTAAGTTCTATACCGAGGTAGGCTTAAATATAACTAACTCTCTAGAAGTGTATTTCTTAAAGCTTGAAGAAGATTATGAAGATTACCTTGAAAAATTTATTTTCAGCGCTAATAAAGACCTCGATAGATTACAACTAAAAATTGTTGTACTAGATAACTTTGCAAGACTCTTCAGCGACCCAAGATTCTATAACTCCCTATATAAAACACTTCTATTCACAGTCGTAAGCGTTCCAATGAAAGTTCTATTAGGCGTTCTACTAGCCCTCTTTTATTCATCTCCAATGATATACGGTAAAAGAGTTATGAGGGCTTTCTTACTGGTTCCTTGGGCAACACCGTTCCTTTTATCGGCTATTACGTGGAAATTTATGTATCTCCCAAACGGACCTCTCGGTATGGCATTCAATCTTAATGTTAATACAGATGAGTGGGATGCATTCATAGTCTACTGTTTATTTGAGACATGGCTTGCTTATCCATTCATAATGACCATAACGCAAGGTGCTTTAAGCGGGTTATCTAAAGAAGTTATTGAAGCAGCTTACATAGATGGTGCAGGTTTATGGTCAAGAATGCGAAAAATTGTATTTCCATTAATATCTAAGCCGGTTACCATAGCAACAATACTTACAACAGGTGCTTCACTACAAGCATTTATGATCCCTCTAGTAATAAACGGTGGCTACCCTATCGGTGAAATAAGGGTACCTTACATTGGGTCAGCAGTAGGTTATAAAAATGAGGTTCTAATACTTTTTGGCTACAACAGGATAATGATAGATAATGAGTACGGCTACGCTGCATCAATGTACTTAGTAGTTGTACTCATAATAGTAGCTTATGTAACTCTATGGTTTACGATTTCAAGGAGGTTCTCAAGGTGATAACGTATTATGGTGAGCACAACTATAACTATACTTAAGTTAATTGTTACGATGTTTGGGGTATCCATAGCAGCTACGCTTATGTATCCAATAGCATACATAGTTGCTCAAGCACTGTTAGATAAACCAACAATTATCTTAACAAGTTTCGATCAATTAATCAGGTATGGTATTTCATATAAGAATTTCATAGATATCGTAAAAGACCCTATTTTTTGGCAAGCGCTCCTTAATACCATTATGGTAGCAGCAACGACAATAGTAGTTGCAATAACAATAATAATCCCAGCCGCCTATGTATTCTCTAGATTCAATTTCCGCGGACGGGATGCATTGCTATACCTATACCTAATTGTTAGTCAAGCAGGAGGTGGTCTCGGCATCATAGCTGTGTTAGCGCTATATATATTCATGTTAAGGCTTGCTGCCCATGGCATCAGCCTCTTTCATCTTTTAGCGTTACCATTCATATATGTTTCAGGTATGGTACCTTTCCAGACCTGGCTTATGAAGAGCTACTTCGATCAACTACCGAGGGTATTAGATGATGCAGCGTTTATCGATGGTGCTAGCTGGTTCAACATAATCTTCCGTGTAGTACTACCTGCGTCAAAGGCAGCATTTGTAATAATAGCTCTCTTTGCGTTCATGGGTGCATGGAGTGAATTCATAATAGCAAGCATCCTAGATATAATGACCCTCGGGAAGTATATCTATGAATCAGCTGTAGCAGGGCAAGCAGGTATCATGAGACCTGCGACATTCGCTGCTGCATCGATTGTGTACGCTATACCAATAGTTGTACTGTTTGCTATAGCGCAGAAATATATAGGTGAAGCCTATAGACTTGGAATAGCTAAGGGTTGAAATCGCTTATTTTTAACTAAAGACTTCATAGAATACAACAGTACTAACGCGGTATATGAAAACTATTTTCTCATTGTTTTTAATTGTTCATGGTATGTGGAAGGCTGAATGAGAAGTTATAAAAATTTTGAATAGAACTTTTATAAATCAAGAAATTTTAATGGATATTCGCAGTTCATAGATGTTATACAGAACGCTGTAGAGAACCTCTTTTAACAAAAGAAGCGTTGAGTACATAGCTCAAGAAATAAGCTAATCATTGCATCTTTCGAAAGAATTCAAAAAGATTTAAATGTAAGCCTAAAATGTTTGCAAATAAGCTAATCATAGTATTGATGAATTACTGAAGAACTTAATTATCTAAAGTATCTAGCTACTAATCCTTAAAAACGCCAAGAAATTATTCAATAATATAAAGAAATGACTGAAAACATGCTGCGTATACAACCTAACATTATATTAACATCTGCACCTAGGCGATCCATCATCCAACTTTACATACAAATAAGTCGTAATCAAAGATAACAGAAATACTACAAGCAGTAAGGTATACCATTCAAAGCTTACAAAAGATATCATCGCTTAACCCCTTATAAGAAAAATTATTTATAAAATGCAGCATGCAGAGGGGGATAAGACACTTAATACATCATTATATAGCTCCTTACTTTCATATAAATCGAGAAGCCGTAGCCATATATAATGCTAAGCCTTATTCTTTATATATGAAGAGGGGTGCACAATGTATAGCCCTACATGGGATTCCCTTAGAAAACACTACGAAGTTTTTAACAAATATCGAGAACCTTCTTGGTTTCACAACGTAAAATTAGGTGTAATAGTTCACTGGGGACCTTACTCGGTACCTGGGTGGGCTACACCTCTCGGCGAGTTTAGCTATATTCCCGAAATCTATGGATGGAAAACATGGTTTGCGTATAATCCTTATGCAGAATGGTACCATAATACGATGAAAATTTCGGGCAGTCCTACAGCTATATACCATACGTACGTGCATAGGAATAGGAAATACGAGGATTTCGCTAAAATCTTTGAAGAAGAATCTAATAAGTGGAGAGCCTCTGATTGGGTAAACTTGTTCATTAAAAGCGGTATAAAATATGTAATACTTGTAACAAAGCATCACGACGGTTATCTTCTTTGGCCAAGCGATGTAAAAAATCCTCGTAAACAAAATTGGTATTCCTCTAGAGACTTAGTTGGTGAGCTTGCTAAAGAATGTAAAGCTAAGGGTTTACGGTTTGCTACGTATTATTCAAGCGGTATTGACTGGACATTTAATGACTTAGTTATAGCCGACAAAAGCGATATTGCTATTGCATCTAAGTTTGGCGAAGATTACAGGGAATACATATTAAAGCACTGGCTTGAACTAATAGAAAGATATAAACCTTTTATTCTTTGGAACGATATGGGTTATCCATTTGAAGAAGACTTACCAAAACTCTTTGCATACTACTATAACACTATAGAAGAAGGGCTTATTAACGATAGGTTTACAAAGAAGCATCACGATTTCATCACCCCTGAGTATAAGCTCATCCACAGAATTTCGGAGGAGAAATGGGAAACGGTGCGAGGCTTAGGCTATTCCTTCGGCTATAATAGGGCAGAAAGAAAAGAGCATACTCTATCCATTAAAAAAGCCGTTCACCTTTTAATAGATGTTGTAAGTAAAAATGGCAATCTATTAATCGGTATAACACCTAAAGCCAATGGCACAATACCGAAACATCAATATAGTACATTACTAGAGATGGGTTTATGGCTCCAAAGATATGGTGAATCTATCTATGGCACACAACCTTGGATAGAAGCTGAAGGCATAGCTATAGGGTTTAACGACGCCATTCCATTAAGGTTTACTGTAAAAGAGGATGTACTATATGTATTTCTACTAGGTAAACCTAGGGATAGAAAATTAATTCTAAAAACTTTTCAAGGAAAATTAGAAGCAAAAAACAACACATATATAGATATGATAGGAGAAGAATACATAAATTGGGTTAATACATCATATGGAATAGAGGTTGAAATACCACGTTACCTATATCCATCGCCAGCATATGTAATAAAGATCGACCCAATTCCAAATCTAATTATGTAGAAATAAAATGTTTAAAACTTAAATTATTTTATATCGGAAATTAAATAACATCCCTAAGTATCTTGGCATACTTTTCGCTTACTGAATAAAACTTGTACTTTTTAGTTAGTGATACATTAACAACATAAACTTCAACGATTCCTACATTTACAAGAGCTTTAAGAGCTTTATCAAGTCTCTTGTAATTTACATGGAGTTTTCTTCCGAGTGAACGAAAGCTTACAGGACCATTGTGAAGTAGGCATACAATTACTCTAAAAACAAGTTCGTTTTCAAGAATCTTAAATATCTTTCGAAGCAACTCTTTCATTAAGTTATTTTCATGTTCATCCAACCTGGATACCCTCAAAGAGACTAGTTCTACTCTATGGTAGTAGGTACTGCAAAAAAGTAAACGGATTCCTTATCCAATACCGTATACAAGATCCTATTTTGGTTGTTATCCCTCTCAATGTACTTAATTATAGGTTTCTCTAGTAACCTTGATATCTTAATAATTTCTTCAAGTTTCGTTAAATATATAACATTCTTTCCACTTAGTGAAGGTATTCTAGATGCAGAAACTATTATGCTTTGGTATTTAGACTCAAACTCTTTCACAGGATCTTTGTCTGGAAATCTGAACCAAACAAAAGCTGATACACCTATAAGTATTCCCCCTATCGCTAATAAAAAAGCTGAGGTTATTCTAAGATTCTCAATACTTAGTCCAAATAATGTTTGAGCTATGTATAATTTTGTTTTCTCTTCTACTACCAAAGACTGTGTTAAGGGACCTGTAACACTTACTCTATTTCTTATTAAATCGAGTATTAATGTTACAGTATGAGTTAGGCTATCTGGATATTCATTAGATCCTAGATATACTTTACTCATTACATAAGAGGTTATAGATATATTAAATACCGAAAGCTTTACACCAATCTGCTTACATATATTCTCCATATAGTCTATAATATCATGAATACTTAGTTCAACTTTGTGCAAAGCAATATCGCTGAAATTAATTCTATTCTCTAGATATTTTTTTGACCAACCATCTGGATGCTGTAAGAATACCACAACGTGTAGATTCCCTGAGGTTTTTAAATTGTTGATTAGGTACCTATAATCTAGGACTATAGAGTTAACAAGGTTTAAATATATAGGTATATTATCTTCAGCAGATAACATTGGTGAATCATATACTTGGTTCGGTTTTAGAATAAATCGTATTAAGAATCTAGAATCCTTAGTATAGCTATATAAGGTCTTCTCCAAAGTTGTGTAGGGTTCTCTGATATAAGTAAATACAACAAGGAAAGTACTAATAGACAGTATGATTAAAGCTATAAATGTTAAAATCAATAAAAAAACTGGCTTCTTATTTTTATTCACCATAAAAATTCCTCAATAAACTTTTATCCTTACCGAAGTATATAAGGCTTTACCATATTTAGATAATTCTTAACTTTGGATATAGTTGACGAAGACAGTTATTAAATTATTAACACTAAGCTAGGTTTAATAATATCATAATTGTATCTTATTGTTCATACTTAGTTTAGGCTACGAGATAAAATTATTGTAGAGAATACTTTTTATACAATCTTGATGTAATTTGTTCAGACAACTGCTTCAGGATTATAGAGAACTTAAATACAGGAAAACCTAAACAGGCTACGGCAAATTACTTTAATATCTATGTAGATAGCATTTCATTTAATTTATTTAGGAATACCTTAAACATGGTTTTGTTTACTCTTGCTCCAGCAGCTTGGGGATGACCACCTGCATTTATTCCTAGTTCTTTGCTTATTTTTCTCAAGATCTTGTTTAAGTCTATTCCTGGTTCTGCTCGTAAGCTCATTACGTAGAGATTACCCCGATCTTCTATCGCTATACCTACCTCTGCTCCACCGTATATTCTTGAGTAATTTGCCGCTTTGCCGATACTTCCCGGAGGGTTAACTGTGTAGGCTATATGATTATATTTTATAATGTTTTGCTTTATCCATACTCTTAGGTTCTCATCTTCTATAGCTTGTTTTAAGCTTTTCTCCACGAGTTCGCTCATAATACTTGGCAACTTGTTTTGGGCAAGATGATCGACAACTCTTCTCTTAAAATCATAGTCTCTTCTTGAACCTTCAAGACCTTGTATTAGTATCCCTGCTTCTAGGTATATGGCTCTTTTATCCCATTTGTACAGCTCTTGCTTAACCCAAGGAGTTTCATCTAGGTAATCACCTATAGCACCATATAAAGCTATGCGTGAGTATTCAGCATCAAGTCCTAACTTATTTAAGTATCTGAAAGTTAATTCTGATGCTGAGCAACAGGTGTCGTGTATCCACGTTATTTTTATTTGTTTATCTATATCCTCTGGAATTGGGTGATGATCTATGTATATTACTTTACAGTTTTCACCTAAATTGTTTAATACAGATAGTATCTCATCTCTTTGAAGCTCGTTTAAAGCGATATCAGCTATCAATATACCTTCAGCATCATCTATAAACATCTTTAAATCCCCTAACAAGCCAACAGGATGAGTGAACACTATATCCACGCCATATCCTTGACTTACGAGAAAAGCTTTAGCAAGCGCACCTGATGCAACACCATCGCTATCACCGTGTATAAAGAGGACCCATCTCATAAACATTAATACCCAAAAATAAACTGTATATCTCGATAACATTTAATTTATAATGGTCGTGGCGTAAGAGAACTTCTTAGTATAACTTTAAAACCTTCAAGCTGAGCATAGAATTTAACCCAGATTAGGGGGACAAGGTAGTTATGGTTTAATTCAATCTAGTAGTTTTAGTTTCTCTTTAAATTTCTCTACATTATTAATAAAATAGTTCGCTAATTCATCTAAGAATTCTTCTTTTCCCAGTTTCTTGAGCAAAGGTTTTAGAAAGAGATTTTTTATAACGAACCGTGTTGTATTCTCGTCATTGTATCTCATCAGTATATTCCTTAGTTTATCAGGTTCGTTAACAAATAAGGTTACACAATCTTTATTATATTGCTTATTACAAATTTTATTTAATGTGTTTAGAAACTCTGGAGCCCTAGAAACAATATAGTTATTAATATACTGAATTATCTCTGTTTCCTCCATAGTTTACACAAATTAGGTCTTTGATATTTGAACTATTAAAAAGCTTACGCATCATTATCTAATAATTTAGGTATTTTCTTAGCAATAGAATTTAGATCTAATAAAAATTCGTATGTATAGTTAATGACAATATCAAGGGTTTGCCCAAAAGATCTCAAAACATTTTCTATACATTCAAAATCATCTAAACAATTATTATCAGTATACTGAATTGTTTCAATCCATGTAAGAGATAACAATGAAGTTTCTCTATCACCAAGCTCATAACATAGAATGCCAATACTCTTACATAATGTCTTAATAGCTTCATAAACTTCATATTCATCCTCATTAAGTACTACTATAAATATAACCTCATATAATTTATCCTCGGAATAAGCACCTTTTCTCTTCCGAAGTTAATAAACTTAGGTCATAATGCTGCAACATTTATTTATAAATAAGTGTTACACATGATTACGAAATTTCTTACTTAATTAAGCACTAATATTATATTTGGGTTAGAATAATGTTATCCATAATGAGTTTTGAGTGGTTTGCATTATTGCTTATGGTTTTCATAGCCTCACTTGTAATCCTTTCACTATATAAGGAGGGCTCTAACTATAGTTAATGTAATCCAAGAAATCTGATTTATTGACATTTAATCACTATAATAATTTTTACAATATATAAAGTAATTTATGTCTATGTTCGGAAATTACACTAATTTTTATAACGGTGATTTGATTAACTGTTAAAAATGAAGGAGTTGCTAACTTGATTCTCTATTTATTATAATGATTTTCGTAGAGTTTATGCAAGACTATGTTTTTGTATTATTGTGAGATTTACGCATATTCTACTTGTCTTAACAGAGGTATAGGGTTTTATATCAAAAACAGATGTACTATTGAATAAGTCTATGTTGGTTATATAAAGAATATCATCATCTATATATCTTAATCAACTTAGCTATTGTTAAAGCTATGGGGTTAGATTTATGAGATGAATCTGTTGCAAATACCCTAATCTCAAGTAACTGGTTAAAAGATATACCGAATTTTCTGCTTAAGTCAACGTTATTTGATAATCAAGGTTCTTCTCCGTTCTTCTTACTTTATGTAAGTATGCTAAGATGATTATATGGAAGAATCTTTAAACCCTTTAAACCTTCTTTGTAGTCATGAAATATCTCTATATAAATTTCAATACTGTTAAACAAGTTTCTAACATATTCATCACTACAAACATGCTCCACAAATTTTATAGTTTTTAATACTATACCGTTTGTAGGCACAATTTCACCTAGTTATAGATAGTGATGTTGTTTACAAATCCTTTAGTAATAGGTTATCCGATGAATAGTGAAATAACTATACAAAAGTTTGTATAGCTATTTAACGTAGATGAATATACATTTAAATGTTTCTTAAATCGTTGTTTGTGTATAGATTGCTTCTTGGTAGAAGATATCTATATACCTACTGTTAGCGCTGTTAGATATTCTAAGTGTTTCTTGGATACCTCCGCCGATAATGAATTCAGCAGCTATAGGCATGTTATCTACAGCTATTGATAGCAGTACATCGGTATACCAAGGTATACCAGCTTTAGCGAGAGCAACAGCCATAGCTATGTTAACAATGTTCAGCCTAATATCGTATGGGTCTCTATCTAAAGATATAATACTGTTCGGATTTAACCAAGTAGATGTAAGGTTTTTCTGTTTAAAGTAATAGATATTTGTAGGGAAATCTGATAGCAAAAGGAGTTCTAAAGCCATTGCATCTGGTTGTATGTAGGTAACAACCATCATTAAGCTGTGGGCTCTATTTTGGTTCACAATACTGATAATAATTATCACCACACCCTCTTACAAGGCAGCACGTATAACCTATGACCTCATATGGTTTGTACGAACCATACCAATAACCAAACACAACTTTACCAGGATATGTGGGAACAGCATACCCGAGTTGACCAAGGATAAGCTCAATAGATTAGCAAACAAGGTTGCCTGGAGATTTATATCAAAGAAGGTAATCCTAAATCTAATTTTATCAACGGATCGAATTTCATACTAAATAGAGGTTCCACCAGGGGTTGAGAAAGAATCTCTATACGCAATTACTATAGGTATTCTATCCCTTAAGTACTCAGGTACTAGAATAGCTTGAACCAAATATTTTCCTTATAATAGCATACCTTACGTAAAAACCTACATTAGGATCGCGGCAATAGCAGTTTCCAGGTCTACATATTGGGGGAAGTCCTGATTGAGGTGATATATGCGGATTTACCGTAAACTCTGTTTTATTTTGTATCAACGTGTTTACGCGCTGTGCTAACGATGTTGCTTGTCTAGATCTATTGTTTGTAGATATTATATTCTTTATGAGGAAATCACCAAGTTCTATTTTATGGATTTCTACCTAAGTAGTTTATTTACGAATATCTCAGGATCATATATAATTGATGCTCCGAAAAGATAAACAACAACGTTCTGTTCACCATTATATGCAGATATTTGGAACATTAGGTATGGTTTCCAGTTTTCCGTAGTTTCTATAGTGTTCTAACCACTTCTTCACCACATTATTTAAATCTTTAGCTGATAACTTGATGACCTGTTCTCTTGGATTTATATTCATTTTAACTATTTCTATAACACCTTCAGTACTACACCCCATACCTCTAGATAGTAGTTATCTACATTAGTAATGTTTAGTGCGTCAAATTTCTTAGGCAATGAAATAATCAAAGCTCTATTACTAGATATTACGGTTTGTAAAGCTAAAATGTACTCAGGATATTGAAGTAAAACCACCGTTAACGCAATTGCGATTGTAGCTATTGCAATAATCGCTAAGAAAAATTTTCTTCTTGATCTTAAGAAGCTCTATAACCTAATGATTTCACCCTAAGCAGACTGTTTATCCATTAAGAGATATTTTAAGCTTTTTATATAGGTATTACTTCAACTAACCATGTGTTTATAAACAGTAGATAAAGAGCTATAAAAGTTTCACAAGAGCTTTTCCACTAATCGTCTAAATCTCTTAAACATATGAATTTATGTCTCCGTCTCCTAAAACTATAACCTCTTTAATAATCTTTTTATTGAACTTACCTCTCTTCAAAAACTTAAAAACAAGGAAATAAATACCTAAATCCATGATAAGGAAATAAGGAATATAGTAAATAATATATAAGAATTAACCATAATAACTTATGCTAAAAGATTCATTTTTATCGATAATTTATAGTCTGCTATGTATTCGTAGATATTGTTACAATCTATGAGCAATGTATGTAACTACTTCGAAATTAATACAAAGGAGATTAATTACAAGTAGCTATAACGTTGATAAGTTGTTTTCAAGAACTGTGTACCTAGTAAAAATAAAGGTTTTCTCAGTAAATCTATGATTATTAATTGTAGCAATAGAGGGTGTATATCAATGGTCTTAAGGTAATTCTGTTAATGTTCTAGGTTTTGTATTAATTTACGGTATTAATTCTCAATGCACATAGCTGCTAAGATTTAATATTCTGTATCATATGATTTAACTATTATTGGTGGAAACTTGTATCATAAAAATATTGTATATCTAGTACTAACTTTGTTTATTCTCTTAGTGGGATTTATAAGCGGGTATTTTTATGGTATTAAAACAACATCTATCTCGACAAGTACTGTTACTTCAACCATGTATAAAACCATCACATTACCATCTCAATCTATTGTAGAAGTAACTAGGTACATATATATAGAATCTACTCCATTAATTACTTATACGGAAACTTTTGTTCAAACGGTTTTGAGAACTACCACTATAACTACCGTGGTGCCCTCGATACAGTATGTTTTAATGTACCCCTTTAATCCGTGGGCTTTTGTAGACTTCAACGATGATGGCGTAGATGATATAGTTGTAGAAATTAATCCATGGAATACGAGGAGCTTTGAAGGAGTACAAAAGATTGTTATCGATTTGGCTAAGAGAATTATTAAAACGGAATTCAATTTATCGAATGTTCAACCCCGTGAATGGGCAAATGGTTATCCTGAAGTATATATTGGTAGAAAACCTTGGAGTACCAAATATGTTAATGGATTCAATGTTAATTTTCCTATGAAAATCAGCAATGCTACACCTTTTATTGTATCTTTCTACATATGTATACTAAATCTACTCCCATCTATGAACTTCAACATAGCTGCTGATGCTTGGATCGTTAGAGAAGACATAGCTAAAAACCCAGGTACTCCGCCTAGCAATGGCGATCTAGAGATAATGGTATGGCTCTTCAACCAGAATCTCAACCCTGCTGGTAAGAAAACTGGGGAAACAGTTATACCTATTGTGGTCAACGGTTCTATTGTAGAAATAACTTTCGAGGTTTGGAGACATGATAGCGTTGAATGGGGTGGATGGCAGTACATAGCCTTTAAGCCAAAGAATTGGAGACATAGATGCGGCTACATAGCATACAATACATTAGATTTTGTTAAAACCGCTGCATCATTTGCTACACTCGATATATCTGAGCATTATTTGTTAGGGTGGGAAATAGGTACTGAGTGGGGTACAATATCTTCAAACGGTGTTGCAGTATTTTCATGGATTCTAAAAGACTTCATAGCATTACCTATGGTATCTATTAAGGGAAACTAATTAGCTTAACTCCATAAACTTAAATAATTTTGAAGAACGTTGTATACATTTAGCTAAAACAAAGAAATTTAGTTTAATCATTGTTATGCTTCTTCGTAATCCTTAGCCTAAGTTTTTCCCTTAAATCTCCTTCGATAATCTCTTTTGCTAACTCACGAATACCAGGGCTAAGATCTCTAATAACCTCTTCAATAGCTTTCTTTTTACTTAAAGAAGGTTTATATGTTGACACAGTACTACCCGATGTAATTACTTTAATCAAATTATTAAATGTTCTTCACCTACTAAGAAAACTTACGCTATACACTTTTAAAGACCATCAATAAAACATTGGAACTAACTAAATTTATAATATGTTTTAGAGTGCTACGTAGTAATGCACGGTGTTCGCCATGATTAATCTCCGTAACTTCTTAGCCATTCTCTTTATGGCTCTATTTGTGCTCTTATCAGTAAGTACCTCCGCATTAAGTACTAATATTAATGATTATTCGAAGACCTTAAGCTGGGTTAAAGTTGTTGGTAGTAGATATGAGGATTATAACGTAGATGCTTTCTTTGATATAAATAGTTCTATACACATCATTGGAGAAGTTCCTCTTGACGGTAGTACACCGCAAATCTTGATTATAAAGCTTAACCCTGAAGGGGATCTTCGTTGGGCTAAAACCATAGATATAAAAAACGTCGACGTATTAGCTATTGTACCTTTTATACGTGTAGACCCTAAGGGCTACATATATATAGCCGGAAGAGTATCGCCATCCCCCTTCAACATATCTTCGCCAGACATATTCGTAGCTAAACTTAACCAAGTAGGTGAAGTTCTTTGGGCTAAGGTAATAGATTTACAAGAACCTGAATGCGTAGAAGGTATGTACATTGATGCTAGTGGGTTCATCTATATTGTTGGGGCTACACGCTACGATATAGCGTGCTTAGTTGGGTATGCTCCATGCTATATAGATTTTAGCTATATCAATATATTTATCGTTAAAATCGACCCTGAAGGTAATATTGTATGGATTAAATCTCTAGATAGCGGTGGATACGATGTAGTTAACTCGATTATTGTCGACTCCTTAGGATACATATACTTAGGCGGTACTACAAACATAAGAGGAGAATGGATGTACTTAGTAGTAAAACTTAATCCTAGCGGTGATATTGTTTGGGTAAAAACAATAGACGTAGGGGGATTCGAATACGCAAGATCTATGTATATGGACTCCGCTCAACAATTACATTTACATGGTATTACCTACATCAACGAATCAATGTATTTCATAATTATAAAACTGAATACAAAAGGAGATTTTATCAAAGGTAAAATTATTCCCTACGCAGGAGTGGCGTATACCACCTATAACGGTATTACATATTTAGCTGGTGTAATACTTTCGGACACCTTCTTAATGAAGCTTGATTACGATTTGAACCTTGTTTGGGTAAAAATAATATATAACCCAAAAATTGAGCTACCAATAACGCTATACGTTGATAATAATAATGTTTACGTTGTAAGCTCAATAATTTCTCAAGTAACTCAAGATGTATATAAATTTGAAGATATTTTAATAGTAAAATTGCAGGAAAACACAACAATTCCAAGAGTTATAGACATTACTGAAGACCTTTATATAACTATTCACAACCTAGATGCAATAAACATAGCGAATTTTTTCATTAATGTATCTAATTCACGCTATAGAGTAGGAGATTTAGCTCCAGAGGTAAAAGATTTTACGAATAATATCACGGTAAAGGTTTTATCGACAATTCAAGAAACCCCCACAATAACTTTAACGGTTACACATACTCTCTCAATAGCTATTCCAACAACAACTCTAACAACAACGCTAACGACTATAACCACAACCGAGATAATACCAATAGCATTTACAGCTACTAAAACAATAGAGACAACAGTATATAGAACATCAACACTGACGACATCCTATATAACTACATATATAACAACGCATGTAGCAATAGAAATAATAACCTCAAAAGAAATCCAGACCACAACCAGTATATGTACAGTTACGGTAAAAGAAATAGCTACGAAAACATATACACATACCTATAGAGAGTCAATTTATTTGACAATTATTAAAATCGTAGAGAAAACAAATACTAAAGATCTATTCTTAGGACTACATTCAACATTAATAGGTTTAATGGTATGTGTATCAATTATTGTAATAGGATTTATTTATATCAAGAGAAGACGTTTATAGTTAAGCTCAAAGCCATTATCGAATAAGAAACTTCGATTATAAAATACATTGCGATAGATGCATCTATCATAATGTTAATATATTCCTAGGGTTTAATAATCTATAAGTAAAGCGCTTAAGAGGCTATTTATGTGAACTTTTTAGACTTAAATACCAAGCTGATGTTTTATTACCTGGGGATACAGTTTGATATGCTTAGATAGAATAACTATGTTTAGAGGTGTAGCAGTAAAAGTTGTGATTTCAACTTTACTTGACGAGGTTTGCGAAAAAATTAAACTAGCCTCTGTTATTCGCTTTGATAATATAAAAGAATTGATTAAGACCCTCGGGGGCTGTATCCTAGAATCAGAATACCCTCTAAAGATAGTTAGCAAAGATAAAAATTTAGAAGTAGTTGTTGAGCCTGGCAGCTTCTTAACAAAAATATACTGGGATGATGTTGCGAAAAAAATAAAGAATGTTCTTTGCGAATCTTCCTAAGTTCTAGATAATCGTCTTTGACTTTTAAGGTAAGAATATAAGTAATCAACTTAATCGGTAATTAAATTTTATGCTGCTATAGTCTATGAGATAATGTATTAACTAACTTACATCCTTCAATTAAAGGTGTAATAATTTTAAAAAGTAAACAATTTGATGTGAATTACTATGGTGTATTCTGTTATACTTTTTCAAGTAAACCTGCTTCTATAAGATTGTCTATTACATCAACAACTGCTACGTAAACGGTGTTTGCATCTATCTCTTCTTCAGATTCTATACTCCCTATAATTTCGTCTGCTATGGTCTTAATACTTGTTTCTCCGTCACATTTAGTCCAGATATAGTAAACTATGGGTGATAATGCGTAGACCTTCTCTTCATCTAGTGCTACTATGTAATGACCTTCTTCTACTCCTAGTTCTGATCCTTTCCTTCTATATGTTTCATTTAATCTAACTCCATAATCTTCAGACATGATATCACCACGAATCTCTTCTACGCCCTCGACCTCCTCCTCTTCTCTGGAAACTTCTTCGAGGAGGTCTAGAGGCTTCTGATGTAGGTTCAGCTTTAGGTGTTTCAGTAGGTATATTTTCTGCTTCAGGGAGGTTTTCGCTCGGTAATCCTTCTACGGAACTTTTACTGCCAGCATTTAGTTGTACTTCTCCTTTGAATTGTGTTACCCAAGCATTTTTAATGGATATGGTGTCTCCTACGTTTAGTGATCCTGCTTTAGAACCCCAGACTACTAGTT
>Ga0209394_1000175_pt1 | contig 60273 bp, 64 predicted proteins | sample JNZ201metaG_FD_184122 | JGI IMG/M metagenome (GOLD analysis project Ga0209394, IMG submission 184122) | Hot spring microbial communities from Jinze hot spring, China to study Microbial Dark Matter (Phase II) - JNZ 20120812A (SPAdes) (version 3) ...
GGTGGGGGAACACCCCGCGCGGGTTCAAATCCCGCCCCCGGCGCCACTCCTCATAAACACCCACAATATCCTCCACAGGACCAACGTACTTATCCCCATGGTACAGGTAGAACCTACCCTTCACAACTTTAACCCTCCAGGTAGAGGGCATTGGTTACCCCCGCGATGTGGATACACCTTCGGGGTATAAAAAGTGTATTGGGAGACTTGATGGAGGGGTAACTCTACGCTAACTCTAGGACTTCGTAGATTGTTGAGGGCTGGATCTACTCACTAGGGTGGAGTTCGTGAGGGTCTTGATCACTGGGGGTGCTGGTTTTATTGGTCATAATGTAGCGTGCTACCTAGCTAAGAGGGGGTACGATGTTGTAGTTGTTGACACTATGGAGAGGTCGAGTGCTTTTGCTTTGAGGAGACTCGAAGAGCTTGGGGTGCCTATCGTGAGAGCTGATGTGAGGGAGTACAGTAGTTACGGTGGTGTCGATGTAGTGGTGCACGCTGCGGCTTACGTAAGTGTAGAGGAGTCTGTTAGGGAGCCCATCAAGTACATTGAGAACAACGTCTTGGGTACCGCTAGGGTTGGCTATGAGTGTGGGAAGAGAGGTATAAAGCTAGCGTACCTAAGCTCGGCAGCAGTCTACGGGGAGTTGCTGAGGCTACCCATCGGTGAAGACCACCCAGCGAGACCTCTATCTCCTTATGGGTTGAGCAAGCTTCAGGGAGAGGAAGTGCTGAAGGTCTTCGCATCTACGTACGGATTAAAGTACGTAACCCTAAGGCTATTCAACGTGTACGGACCCGGTCAGAGCTCTTCGTACGCCGGTGTCGTAACCGTCTTCTTGGAGAAAACCTCGAGGGGTGAACCACTAGTAATCTACGGCGACGGAACTCAGACTAGAGACTTCGTGTACGTTGAAGACGTAGCTAAAGTAATCGAACACATAGTTAGGGAAGAGGTCTTCGACAACCAAGTCTACAACATCGGCTCTGGAAAGCCTACCACGATCGAGGAGCTCGCTAGAACCATCATGAAGCTATTGGGTAGAGAGCTATCGATAATACATATGCCACAAAGACCTGGAGACATAACGCATAGCGTAGCCTACATTAGCAAGATAGTGAGGCTTACCCAACTCAAGCCAACACCACTCGAAGAAGGACTTAAGAAGACCATAAGTCAGCTAAAAACATACAGTACACCAGAGCCCAGTTCTAGGTTATCTAGAGGTCGAGAGAATACTAACAGCATCAACCTTCTCGCCTCTCGAGAGAAAACTAGTACGAATACTAGACGAAGTTAAACTTCGCATAGAAGTATGTCAAAACAGCCCAAATCTGCCGAGACCAAGCATCACTTCAGCCTATCTATAGCCAGCAGGATACAGGCTATCAAGACATATATGGGGAACAACAGTATCACACATGATGAGGCTGCGACAATGAATAGAACCAAAGAAGATGGTGCAGAGGTGTGCTTGATTGCGTTAAAAGAACCGATCCACGAGGTTGTAGGATATTAGTATACCCAGTTAAGCTATACTCGGTAAAGACCTCCCTACACTCCTCCTAAATTCGAGGTTCAGTAACGTTAAACCAGTTATATAATCTTTAAAGTTATCTACATGTCCCTGGATCCTCGTACTACTACATGAGCTAGTTTGCGGATGATCTAAAAGAGGGTTTCTCGGAAGGCTCGACACATGATCTCCATTCTGCTGACATTAACGTATTTGAGGCTCTGCTTTAATGACGTAGTTGAACTACGGTTTATTTGCGCTTGCTACCTCGTTATCCTCTTTGTAAAAACGCGGACTCTATTTCCATGTTTCATGGCTTGGTCATTAATATGTTTTTCTTTTGATTCTCCAGATTAGCTGCTGCATAGTTCTCTTTCTCATTGCAAGTCTTAGTATGTTTACTGTTGTTGCTCTGAAATTCGAGTCTTCTACGAATTTTCTCGCTAGGATCTCTATCGACTGTACTGGTGTGAGTTTTATTGGTGCCTCTACTAGACCCTTCTCTATTTGCTCGTTGAGCCTAAGGGCTGTTTCCACAGCCTCCTCTGCTTTGAGCTCTCTCGCTAAGCCTAGTGCTTTAGTGTTAAGCCACTCCCTCGTTACATAGTAGTCCAACAGGAGGTACATGTGCTCCTTGTATATAGCGTGAGCTACTGTGGCTACAGCTTCAGCCTCCACGGTTAGCGCTCTCGCCTCCACACCCGCAGGGTCTACCTCGATAGTCTCCACTTCCTCTAGCAAGCGCTCACCATCTAAGTACACGACCCAGGCAAACGAGGGGTGTGTGTATAAGTCCACTATCGCTTCACCTCTAACCATAGTCACGGTGTAGGGCTCTAGAACCTCTACTCTAAAGCCTATACCCGCCAACGCTTTAACGGCTTTCAAAAGATGCTCGTAGCGTACTAAGACGTCTATATCTACTGAGACGTGTTCTATCGGCTTCCTAAACTTGTAGAGTGCATAGTCTAAGCCTTGTAGAGCCTTAGTCACTCTAACAACTTCAGTCATGTAGCGCCTGTAGAGGTTCTCCTCCACGACCCTGAGGGGACCCTCGTAGCCCACTCTCCTTAAGAAGCCAAGTAGGACCTTATTGAGTTTAGCTAACTCAGTCAACTCCCCTATACTGCCGCCCGCAATTCTGCCTGAATCTATGCTCTCCACGAGCTTCAAGGTCTTCGTAGGCACTTCAGTAGCTCACCTAGAGACTCCATAGGAGTTCTACTAGTTGTATCGATAGTATAGCTAGCGTAGTACTTAGCCAAGATGCTATAGCAAGCAACCTCCTTAGCCAAGAAAGATGGCGGTATATCAGCTACACGTCTATGTAGAGTAGCAGGATCAGCCTTAACATAGACGTTCTTCTCCTTTACTGCCAACCTAGCGAGAAATCTTCCAGTAAAACTGCTGAGGAACCTAGGGTACTCGAGAGTTACAATAATCCATACTATGAAATCCAGCAAGCCGCGGTCGCCGATCACCGGGTGAAGTAGTGAGAGAAACCTCCTAAGAAGATAGTGTGGTAAAAGCGAGGAAAACTCCACCAGAACCCATAGAGACCTGAGCTTCGAAGGTATGGAGACTCTATAGTAGGGATTGCTGTACCCCTTAAGCGATGTGAAGTGTGAGAGAAATCTTGCGAGAACTGAAGCAAACAAATGAGAACCCCTAAACCATGAAACGTGAGCATAAACACCGCGCGAATACAAGTAGCTCCTTAGAAGTCTAGCCAGAGTACTTTTACCGGAACCATCTGGACCAAAGAAGCAAACCACTAGCATTTTCATCAGCATCAAACAGTATGTGCAGAAAGAACATTAAAAATTTCTTCCCACCCTCTATTATTCCTGGGCTTCAACATCCCTTGACAAAAAACTTAGCTGGTAGATGGATACCTTTCTCCCACCAGCTTTCGTAAATACGGTTATACTTATCGCCGGAGAATTCAACCTCGTGTCCTAGACTTAAAGTTGTTCAGGAGAAGTTCTCTAAGATTAATGTAGCCAAGGGAATACTTTAGTAAGGCTAGTTTATTCGAGATCGCGATTCTTTAGCGAATACGATTCTACGCATAGCTTAGCCTGTTTTACAAGATAGTTCGATCCTTCATTCATCCCGCAACGTTGTCTTATCTGTTAACGTCGGTATAATGACCTCTTTAATTGCTGTTTTAAGTCTTTTAATCTTAAGTGTTATGAGAAGCTTGTTTATCAGAGACGAATTATCGTACAAAGCCTTTGAATATGTTAAGATTTCTCTTAAAGCGACATAAAGTTCTGCGAGTTTTATTGACTTGATCATTTCTTTACTTAGACGTTTTCCGTAATACCCTGTTAAAAAGGTATCTATTAACGGTGTCAATCGCAACGGATTGAGATACGGAAGTGCAATTGATACATAGAGGCTTGTGCTTAACATGGCTAAATCGAAGTAAGCAGGACCCTTGCATGCATTGTGAAAATCGATGAATGCATACTTACCTTCTGAGAGTATTATGTGAGTGAAATAAAATTCTCCATGAAGATTAACATTCACGAAAATTTCATCATCTATACTACTGGTTTTCTCAACCGCATCAAGAATAATGTTCATTAGTTTTTTGCTTAACACTTGTAAAGCCACAAGCCTTCTAGATATATTGAAGATTTCAAGTTTAATCTCTTGATATGAATTCGGGAAAAACCCTTTACGCAAACCTTTTAATGGAGAATAGTGTAGCTCTCTTAATGCTTTTCCAAGACCATTAAATACTTCAAGAGCTCCATTTTCTCCGAATAGAAGGTATCTTACGATATAGTTTTCGAGGGGGGTACCTTCAACTTTCTCCATAATTATGAAAAACCCGCTGGAATCTCTGTAAACCTTGAACACTTTGGGTACACGAAAACTAATGGGGTGAGCGTCTGTAATCTTCTCTAGTACGTTGTACTCATATACACCCTCAGACTCATTTGTGTACCTTTTAACAAAGAAGTCGCCGGTTCCGTAGGTTTCTCGACCAGTACGAAGCCTAAGGTTTAACCTGAAAAGATTGCGTAATGAAAAGTTCATCTTACCACACTAAACAAGATACCAAGGGGTCACACGCTTATTATAGTCCATGTACGTTACTTAATGAGCTTATCTATTGCTATATTTATGTTTCCTGGAAACTAGTAAATTACGATTTAATTCCTTAACGAGATCAAGGATCAGCCAGCACCTCTTCTGGGAGGCATATCTTTACCTTCTTACATTCCCTAGCAGCTTCTCGTAAATCTCCTCGTATTTCTTTACCATGTTTTCGGCAGAAAACTTTTTTTCAACGTCCCTTCTACATGCTAGAGGGTCTATAATATGTAGTTTTTTGATAGTTTCCACCATTTCATCTTCATTGTTAACCACGAAGCCTGTCACGCCGTTTTTAACTATCTCTCTGACCGAGCCTTTAGCGAAACCTATGACTGGTGTTCCACATGCTAGTGCTTCAACCATGGCGAGTCCAAAGAACTCCTCGTACTGCACCGGGTATATGAGGGCTTTTGCGTGAGAGAGCGCTTTTACCTTTGTTTCAAAATCTACTTCGCCTGGGTAGATTATGTTCTTGCCGTCTATTAAGGGTCTTATCAAGGAGTTGAAGTATGCTTGATCGGCTACGGGGCCGATGAGTACTAATTTTTCACCAGATCTCATAGATGCTCTTACGGCTATGTGAACTCCTTTACTCGAGTCTATGCGCCCAAGGTATACTAAATAGTCCTCTTTGTTTCTGGAGAACGGGTATTTATCAACTTCAATGCCATGGTAAGCAACATCGAAGATTTTAAATCCTCTACTCTCAAGTCTCTCTTTCTGAGTATTAGAAATAGCTACAAGTGGCATCTTTAAGGCTTTCAATATTCTACTAGCAAGGTTGTTGTTTAGGTCTGCATGTAGAGTAAGCAAAATTGCTTTATCAAGCAACTTGAGAAAAACTAGGCTCGATGCAACCCATTGAACATGGACGTGCACCACTTCTACACGTAAAGAATTAACGAGAGATCGTAACGTTGTGTAAAGCTTATGGTGAAGCCTAGGTTTTTTAACTGGTTTACTAAACAAGGGGATTAGAGGATAATCTGTATTAATGCCCAGTGGTTTAACTCCAAGGACTCTCACATCATGTCCTTTCCTTCTTTGATGCTTTGCCAAGAGATCGACTATGAGCTCTATACCACCATACCCTACTGGTGGAGTATAATTGGATATATGAGAAATGTGGAGAATCGAAATAGACCTCATCTCTTCAAAGCCCCTAGAATTTTTGAAGTGAAAAGCGAGTTTACCTTCGTCGAGAAGTATTTCATGTATGCGTCTCTAGACCCTTCCTCCAGCTGGCTTAGTAGAGCATCATCATTTACAACTCTGACGATCTCCTCAACGATATTATCCCAGCGAGATATGTAGAGGTGCTTACCGTGCTCAAGCTCTGGGTGAATGAACCTAACGACTTCGGAGGTTAGAACTGGTCTTGAAAAGAAAAGAGCTTCAAGCAACCTATTAGAGATATTACGGTTCGTAACTGGAACAACTACAAGTCTAGCTTTACGATACAATATCTCCAGGACTTGATCCGAGAACCCTTTCCCTATAATATGGAGGTTTTTCGGCGGTTTAATCCCTGGAAAGACTCTTACCCAGTCCTCGTAACTACTGCCTGCCAAGACTACATCTATATCTCCTAGCTTACGCGCCAAGCTATAAGCTGCAATGGCGTGAGGTTTAGCCTCAAACTTCAGGTATGGACCATGTTTGCTTAAAGTTGTTAGAATTAGTATGTAATCATTGAGAGGATCTATTAAACTAATAACCTCTTCATCACTTTTAGAAAGGCCGTCGACATATATGTAACCGTAGGGTGGATAAACCCTATATAGTTTCTTTACATAAAATGTATAAACAAGCTTCGCGAAAGAGTAAGTAGCGTGGTCTAACGTTATGGATGCATTGCTTAAAGCTATGTAGAGACCATTCACTATTACACTCGGTAAAAAGATAGCGACATCATCGTACGCCCCAAATCTCAAGTTATCTTTAAGCTTAGCTGCTCTAATACTCCATAACCGCAAGATAATAGGGGATTGAAGCTTCATGACTCTGCGTAATGCTAGGGAGAAGATTAAGGGTTCTCTCGGAGTTGCAAATATAGCGTCGTAATGTCCTAGATATTCCTTGAGAACCTTAAGCAAACTTTCCGTTCTCGATAAGGCAAACTTGCGTGCATTCATTAATGTATCAATACTAAGCTTTAAGACTTTAACCTCGTTAAGGTTGTTATCACTTATTATTTTAAGTTTTCCTGAGGATACTTTGTTCTCAGAACCTACAATTATTACGTCGACGTCGCCCAGCAATTTAAGCGAAGCAATAAAGCCTAGCTCATGCCTAGAAAATATGTCAGATCCACCTATATAAAGAAGCTTCATAGGTCAAACACGTACATGAATGGAATTGACATTATTTACTAACGGGTCTTCTCGTTTCACACTACAATTTTCGAAACAGGTAATTGCGTCCATGTCTACCAACTAGCTTAAATCCTAAAGCTTTAAGGGTTTTGTACGCTGTTAACTCGTTGTTTAGTAACTCTATGAAGAGGTTTCTGGTTTTCTTAAGTGTATCCAGCATTCCTGAGAGGGATTCAATGACATATCCTTCTATGTCTACTTTGAGGAGATTTACTTGGTTTACACCAAGCTCACTTAGAATACTATCTAAAGGACTCACTTTAACCTTAATTTTTAAGTGTTTTTCAGACCCCTGCTTTAATGAGGCTGTTGAGAAAGAGATGTATGGTTTTTTAATGGGCACAAATAGTGGTTGCAGTCCTTCGAGTGCTCCTACTGCTTTATTAACTAAAACTGCATTATTACAGTTGTTCAATTTAACATTAATTGTAAGAACAGCGAAATTAAATGGATGGGGCTCTATTCCTATAACTAAGTCTGCTGATTTACATGCCCTCACGGTGTAGGTTCCTATATACGCTCCAACATCTACTACAACGCCTTTTGCTAAAGGCTTAAACCATTTCTCAAGCTCGTACTTTTTAGCAATAGCTACGGCATAGAGGTCCGGGCTTTTAGCTCTCACAAAGAATGAGAATCCATCCCAGGTTTTGACGATCTTATTTCGACTTAAATAGCACTCTAACGAACCTTTAGAAGCCTTTTTGCTTAACCGAAGCAGCATAGCTTTGTAGAGTTCAAAGTAGTCATTGATGTTATGCATCTTAATATTAAGTGTATAATATAAAAATTTGGTTAAGAGCGAGCCTTCACTTGGTCTCAATTCACGCATTCTCGTAACCCTGATGCTTATTTGCTAGTTAGCTGATTTTCTAACACTTACAGGTGTTAGAAGCATTATTGATCTAAGCATTCTCCATACTAGCGCTACTGCCGAATATGCTAGGGATGCATGTAGAGCTTTTGGATTCCAGTACTCCCTTAGAACATCGATATATAGAGTTAAGCATGCAATGAGAGAGAGTGACGCTATAAGCTGTATGACTTGATGGGGTATACTAAATATGCTGGAGATAGGGAGGAGTGCGATGAGAAGCACTATAAGTAGGAGTGTAGCCGAGTAAGCATACCATCTTATCTTATCGAGAAGTGGTAGACTTGCAACATATTTCTTATATGCATATCTGTATGAAGGACTCCTAATAGAGCTAATAGCAGCAAATACCCTTCTTAAACCGCCTAAAAACCTCTCCACTCCTCTAACCTGTCGTTGAGAGGCCTGTTGAATATATTTCTTTTTTCTCCACATCTTTCCATCAATAGCATGTAGAACCTTCTCGAAGCCGATGATTAAAGCTTCATATCCTTTGCTTTTAGCTCTCGCATAGTATTCCGTATCCTCAGCTATCGTAAACGGTGGTCCAAGTGTTTCATCGTAAAAACCTATCTTATCTATAATCTCTTTTTTAATAAGAGCGCAGCTGGTTATTGCTGATGCACGTGTTATTCTATTCTCTCTTATTAGCCTTACCCATCTATCTAAAGTACTCTCAGGGTATGTTAAGTAAAGCGGCATAACAGTGACAACGTTTTGTGGCAAATTGCTTAGAAACTTAGAAATTTAAGAAAGATTGCTTGTATGAAGAAGCTGAACATGCTCGTGAACGTGCTGAGCCGTTTTGTGTGATTATTTGCCCTAATTAACCTGCGTATGTTTTTAGTAGAAGTTCACGTGCATCTCCGTGTTGGAATAAACTCCTCAGCCGGTAAGAGCCGTCGCGTTATATACTCCTACCATATTACCATTGTGGTGTAAGAGGTTAAGGTTAGGTATTGTATCCTTGAAAAATTGCTGGTAATTTAATCTGTACACTAAAGGCTCGCCTAAATAGCCTGCCTTAAAGTCGGGAGTCGGCAGTAGAGTTACTACGTTATATGAAAAGCCAGAAAGAATTGGGGATGCCCATATATAATTCTCGAATAATTGTGGCGCGTAGCCCATTATTTGCCAGCCTGTAACATAATCCGACGAGAGTTTAGCATCAGATTGCAAGTAGGTGGCCGTGAACGTGATGATGTTGACTTTGTAAACCGTGTTCACGTTGTGATAAGCAACAACAGGCTGTCCAGCTATTTGGGGCATAAATAACGTATTTCCAGTAATGACGTTTGCTACGATAACTAATAGAAGCAGGAGGTTTCGTATCTTCATTCTTCGTTCTATATTTAGAAAGAAATTAGTTAGATCCCGTAGGCTATAGATTAAAAGCTGTGTTTTCATCGAAAACGCCGTATAGAGGGAACCCTGTAGAGAGAGAATAAACGTTATGAGTAGAATTAGTAAAGCAGTAAATCGAAACGAAGAATCTAGTATTGAGTCAGACTTGTTAACCCTATTTTTAATCCTTAGGTTGCCTACAAAAGCGGGTGTCAAGCTGACTACTATGAGGGAATATATTAGCGTATCCCCTATAAGTCTTGTAATAAGAAGACTAACATTGTCGATAAAGGATAATCTTTCTTTAACGATAACAAGACTCTCTACTTGAGGGTTTAAAATAGATCTTCCAAAAAGCATTTCATAGAAATTCCATACTATATTGAGTCCAACAGTGTAAAATGTCCTAAAGTATTTAAAAGCATCATATAAAAATTTGATAAAGAATAAGGCGATAGAAAACATCATGATATTTGTGAGGTATTTTGGAACGCTTTTATTGGTAATAGCTTTGGTAACAAGATTTACGGCCAAAGTAATTGAAGCGAGAAATGTATATATTAGTGATGTGGTCGAATGGGTATTTACCAGCACAACGTTCAGTAGTATTAACAGCAATAGGTCCTGTTTGCTAGGATTTCTAGCTATACGGATTAAAAGGTAAACTATTAATGTCAAGAAGGGTAAAGCATATGTTTGTAACGTTAACACTTGTGAAAAGCTTACGAAAGCCAAGAAAGTAATCAACAATAAATTTAAAGCCTTATTATTTTTAGAGCACTCTTTAGCCATAAGCAAAAAGCATAAATACAAGAAAATTTTTAACGAAGTCTCATAGAGCTTTATCGAAGTATCTAAACCAAGCGCTTCACTGATACCGCTGATCTTCATCCAGGCAATTGTGTGTAGAGGGCCTACGAATAGTCTGTTATATTGCCCAGCATATTCAATATAAAACCCTGTTGACGGGATGTGGCCTGAGGATAAAATATCGCTGAATAGACCTCTTAAGCCAGTAGTGTCAAATGGATTCGTTAAATAGATATACCGAAACTTTTGCGATATATCCAAGGCTAAGAAAAAGTACAATGGAATAAACAGTTTATATAGGTCAATTTTAGACATGTTAAAGACTACATATAATAGAAATGCTAAATTAACTATTATGAACAGCACTAATTGGACAGGACTATCAAAGTACCATAATCTCTGCGAGCCTGAAGGACTAATCGAGCTGACGAATAGAAGAATACTCGTGGATGTCATCAATATTGGAACTATTAGAATTGAGGGGATCTTCGTAACGGTGCAATTATGCTTTATCACTTATGTTCACCTACGTTTTCATTCAGTGATCCTATGGAGTAACATGCTAAATTTTTTCTTAAACTCCTCCAAGGTAAACTTCGTACTTTTCTCAATGGCATTTAAAGCGATACGCATATACAATGTTCTATCGTTTATTAGGGCCCCAATCTTCGATGATGCCATTTCAGGTGAAACATAGCTATACCCATATAATCCTTCGCTACATTCTAATATGTCTCTCCATGGACCTCCACTACGATGAACTACAGGAACCAATCCTTGAGACATAGCCTCAACTATGGCTATGCCGAAGTGCTCGTAAGGCATTGTGTGCAGGTATATCATACCTTTCCTCATTATCTCTAGAACCCTGCTTGCGGACGCATTTGGATGAAGTTCTACATTACCTATCCTTTTAACCTCTTCGTTGAGCTCCTTGTAGTAAGCTTTATCCCTCAGTGAACCTATTAAAACGAACTTCGCTTCTGGCGTCAATCTAGCTACTTCAAATAGAGTCTCTAGCTTCTTCTCCCGCGAGAACCTAGAGATAGTTACAACGATAGGTTTTCTTTGATGCAACGTCTGTGAGAAGTGCGCAGGGTCTAATGGTTTAACAGTTATAGGTGGATAAAGTATAAACGTCTTTTTACATAATTGAGGGGATGTATTGCAAATGACCTCTTTTGTGAACGAACTATTCGTTAAAACGATCTTACATAGTTTTAGAAGTTCTAAAGATGTAGCTTTCCGAATAACGGATCTAAAAGATAAACCAGAGTATTCTCTGACGGCAAAGTAGGGGAAGTGAACATAACAAACATGAGCTGGTATGGGATAAGTATCGGCATTAAAATTCATTAATAAATTACGAGACCCAAATATGTTAAGTAAAGATGATGTAAATATGCTAATAGGAACAGCTCCATGAATGCTCTTCGAAACCACTAAACCTAAAGGATCCCATGTAACTCCACGTAACGCTAAGCACATATCTCCGAAAATTTTACACAAGTTCTTCATGTCCGGTGTATCAAGAGTTTTCAGAAATATCCTGCTACTAGGAAAGACCTCCTTTAGCGTCTCTAAAGATGCTAATGTTACTAACTCTCCTCCTCCAAGTGCATTTAAAGTTCCAGCGATAACGGTGATCGTACGTGGATCGATCATCGCGAAAAAATCAGATATAAGATCTCTGTATCATCACCTTGTATCTTTTTTACAGGCTTAAGTCCTAGGTCCCTTAACAAAAGATAAAAGTTCTTTTTATCAACAACATTGTGAAGTTCGAGGACTAAGCGTTCAACTCCACCTCTCTCGAGGAATCGTTGACCTCCATGGAGAAATTGAAGTTCCGCGCCCTCGATGTCAACTTTAGCTATATCGATATAGCTAGGTATTAAACCCCTCTTAAACATGGAATCTATTGTTAAAGTTTTCACCTTTACATACGATTTATGATATTCTTGATGCCATTCACTTACTAAAGTCGAACTACTTATTAGGTAGTCCTCAATAAACATGTAAGCCGAACCATCGCTATCAGAAACAGCAAAGTTGTATGTTATAACATTGTTGAGATCGTTAAGTTCTACATTAATTTTCAACAAAATATATGATGCTGGAAGCGCCTCTATGGAATAAATCTTTTGGGCATGATGATGTTTTAACGTGTAGAGACCTATGAAAGCCCCTAAATCTAAAACTATGTCAGTGGGTTTAGGGATGAACATTGGATGCTTCTCATATATTTTTTGAATAAATATTTCGTCAAAAACAGAATGAAAAGCTCTGCGAAATGGTAAACTATTGAATATTACTATTTTTAAACCATTAGGTAAAGTTAAAAACAAAAGATCTTTTCGCATTTGAGCTCTATAATTTATTCTATAGTAATCATGTATCGATTTAAACACATTATAGACATTTCTATGTTCGAGCAATAAATCAATCAACTTTCGAACCTTCCTCTGAAATTTGAAAAGCACTTTAGCTCTCCAACAGTTTCTTCAGCTTGTTAACGAATAATGCGTAATCATAATCGCGAGCCCTCTTGATAGCTAAGCTATGAAATCTTAACCAAAAATATTCGTTGGTGAATAACTCATCAATGTATTTAGCAAGATCCTCTAGTGTGTCGTATACAAGGCCGTAGTGTCCTCTATTGGTAATGCCGAAGTATGGCTCCCCAGACCTATGAACGATAACGGGAGTACCTAGCGCCATAGCCTCTACAACCGATATTCCAAAATGCTCTGCACGGGTGTTGTGAACGTAAACCGTAGCTTTTGAAAATAATTCCCATTTCTCTTTTTCACTAACGTTGGGTATAACCTCTGCTTTTATGCTAAGAAGCTTAGCAATTCGCAGAAGATGCTTCAAATACTGAATGCTACTTTTCCCCTCAATACTTCCAGCGATTATAACTTTAGGTTTCGTCTCGGTCATCGACACAGCTTTAAGTGTATCTTCATACCTCTTTTCCGGACTTATTCTTCCAAAACATAGCACATAGTCAAGCCTACCGCTTCGTCCCCTTACTAAGCCACTTAGCTTATTGAGATGTACAGGAGGACTAAGTACGTGTACTTTTTTCTTCCAATATTTCTCAGCTAGCAATTGCATATAGCTGGAGTTAACTAGTACTTTGTACGCGACAAGAAAGGGGTTCTCATCATAAGTAAGAACCTTGTTCATAGCTATATTCATAGCTAAGTAAAGCATTGATAAGTCATACCAGCGGTACCTCCTATAGTAACCTCGAATTTCATAATACCATGGTGCTAGCATGTGGTAGTAAACATAAATCTTAGATGACCGCGCCTCTCGTACCATTAAACGAGGTAGAGAAGACATGAACCATGCTATGTCTGGTTTTAAAGATTTTATATCGGGGTGTCTCAATAGATGTTCAAACTGTCGTAAAAATAAGTTCATTTTGCCATAACTAAGTGGATGCCTATTAGCAATTACATGCACATTTTTACTACTTAATAATTCTCTTAATTCTTCTGACTTTTCAATTTTTCCCATTGCTACTGTATCTGGTAAAATTAAGTAAGTCTCATAATTAAGGTCCATAAGTGCTTTCACTATTTGTCTTTCAACGTATCCAGCTCCACCTGGTTTATGTATGCTCGTTGCAAAGAATGCAACACTCTTGCTCATTGTGTAAATCCTTTAAACTATTTAGTAGAGTTCCGCATCAAATAAGTCTTCGGTACAATTCCATGTACTTTCCTACTACCTCATTTATGTTAAAGAGCTTACATATGCTCTTCAAAGATTCTATCATTCTGTAGATTAGTTCCTCGTCATATAACATGGACAATATGGCGCTAGCAAATTTCTCAACATCCCTTGTATTAACAGTTACGCCAGTATTCAGTTTCTCAACAAATTCCTCAGAGTAGGGAGCCTTATGAGCAAGCACAGGAGTCCCCAGTAAAGAAGATTCTATTAAAACTAAACTCGCAGCTTCGTAAAGACTAGGGTGCACTAATACATGGCTTCTGGCTATGGCCTTTAGGAAGGCTTCTCGGTCGAGTTTACCATGATAATAAATGTTGAATATTCCTTGATGCTGCATATTTTTGATCATTCGCACTACCTGTAATCTTAAAGGTCCATCGCCACATATATGTAAGCTTATCTCCTTATCCTCCTTCCATGCCAATTTAAATGCCTCCAACAAATATTTTACTCCTTTATATGGGACAAGTCTTGCACCAAAGATTAACGATTTTGGCTTTTTTAATGAAGTTTTACGTCTTAACTGTTCGAGGTAATCCGTTTCTATACCCGGATATATAACTACGTTTATCTTTTCTCTCAGTTTTTCGCTCACTTCAGAATACCTTAGATTGTAATACATTACATGCTTAGCTACATGGACAACCGCATCAACGTATTCTAAAGAATCTGCAATGTATTTACCCAAATGAGCGTGAACGTGAAGCGCTAAAGTCCATATCACATCGTATATAAATAGGTTCCTTAAGTCCTCATAGAGCCTTGAGAATGGGCCTGGAGATCCATGATATACCTGAACAATAGCAGAGGTTAGGCTACTCCTTCTCTTTAATATCTTTAGAAACGGGTTGAAGCTACTGTTTAACTGTATTACATTTGGTTTCTCTTTCTCTACTATATCAGCTATTCTTTTAGCATTGTAAATTTGGAAGTAGAATTCTCTAGGTCTTAACATAGGAGTCTTTAAGAAGTACGCTTTAATTCTATGATCCTTGAGTATAAAGTCACTATTGCCTCCAGCAACTACTACAACATCTACATTATTCTTAGAAAACCCTTTAGCAAGCTCGTAGTTGAAAGACCCTATACCTCCAGATATATTTGGCGGATACTCAAAAGTAATTAGCATTACTTTCATAAACTACACTATAACTTACATTACTAGGTAAAGCATTTACGTCTTAGACTATGCCATGCCCGACTTAGGTCTACAGTATCCGCGTAACGTAACACAATAGGCTTAGTCTCCTGTCCACTATACATATATGCTGACACTTCGCACAATGCTTCATCTATCCCACTAACATATAGCATTCCGAACAAAGTCTTTCTCATAACTGGCATGACTCTTGACAAACTACTTCTGCTAAGGAGAGAAGTCCGAACAGCTTATCCTGCGGAAGATGCTTAGCTGGCGATATGTTAACGCAAGCTCTAGCCATCTAGTCCACTCATGCTCAACGCTCTAATCAGCTGTAAAGCGCCCTAACGTAGAGGTCTATCATTCAGCTCTAGTCAGAAGTGTGCAGTTTTAGCCGCTTCTCATATTCCTCTAGCTTCTCATTGTAGCTTAAATCTTACCGCATGCTCCTAGCACAAGTCTTATGTGCGAGAGTAACCAGGCCATTAGTATATATGATGCAGTATTCTTCGCACGCCTCTAACGAGCATGCAAAGACCTCTTTTTGTAAGGCTCTTAAGGCAATTTCAGAAGCATAAATATTTGCTAAATTTAAATTAAACATGGATGGACCATAGTAGGATCGGTAAAGCTGTTCAAACTTTTCCTTGTCAGGTAAGTATAGGATTGAAGCATATGGTGTATAAAAGCTTTCGGTTAAAACAAGTACTCCAATTATGAGAAACATGGTAGATATTACGATTTTTCTGCGAGACGATCTATGCATAGTTATAAAATGTAGTAACGATGTATTAATCAGTATTGAAACAGGTGAAGCATAAACATACAGGTAGCGAGATATAGCATTTTCTATTCCCTTCCATGCAAATATGCCTGAGACGAGAAACATAAGTGAGCACGCAACAGAGAAGAGCATCAATGTTGTATTTGACCTATTTCGCGTACTTATAAAACCATAAAGGAAATAGAGTGTTCCCATCATGCTAATAATAGCCGGAAGAGAATAGGCTGAAAAACTAATTATATAGTCCATCCATCGCACAAAGCGTAACTCCTGCTCTATAACCGACTGAGTTGTAGGTCTTTCAAACCACGGTGAAGCTAGCGCTCCCAATATTTGCCCCCATCTAATAGGTATTTCTCTTGATATCAAATCAATCAAACCAACTCCTGTCTGGTAAAGCCAGGTTCCCACAAAAATTATTATCGCAAAATCGACTGCTCGTTGAACCTCTTCCTTCGGCTTAGAAGTTATAATGCTGGATATGGCTAATAGCAAAAGATATAATGTTGTGAAATATATAGATAAGCCGTGAGAAATAAATAGCGGAATTGCAAGTGAAAGCAGTATTGGTGTAAACCTTTTCCTTAACATATATAGATAAAATGTCATAACTAATGAGAGCATGCCAACAGAGCTGGCTATTAAATCTTGGAATGGCCTATGCGAATAAATCGTGGTTATCATTATTATTGCAAGCCAAGCCGTACTCTTTAAAGAATTCGCTTTAAGGAGGCGAAAGCAGACGAGCATTGAGAATAAAATAAAACAAAGGTATACTCCCAACCCTTTAATTAACCATGAAGTTCGAGAATCTATTGCTGATACAATACTAATGAAAGAGGCTGTTAGCCAAGGCACTGGATATCGCGTGTAGTATAATCCCTCAAAAGAATATTTTTCAAGAGCTTCAATCCTACCAGCGGTTTTTATAAGGTTCACGAAATATGCTCTTTGATCCGCATGCCATCCCACAGGAAGAAGTAGGTAAAGCGATAGTAAGTGAAGGATCAAAGAAGTTACTAGTAGCAAAACAAGGGTCGCTGAATTCCTTACCTTTTTTGAAATTAAGAATGAGATTATAAAAAGTACTGGTATAAGTATGTAAGTCTGAATAGCTGTATCGGTGCTGACAGCTAATGAACTTAAACTTATAATGAGCAAAAACAGCGAAAGAAAAACTGCTACAAATTCGGGCATATTAGGCTCGCCAGCCGTCAGCGTCCTAGCTATCGTGCTCTTCAACGGGTTTATTGGGTGTGGAAGTTGCCAAAGCTTGTTCATCTACGATAAAAACCTTCTCGTGCTTAGTCTTTAGTGTAAAGGTCTTTGATGTGGATGTTGACCACTTGACACATTAAGTTAAATTCTTTCATAAAAATTTACTAGTGTAGACGCTACCTTCTTCCATGTTTTCAGTTTCCTCTTACTTTCGAAACCATCGTTAAGGATGTCCAACCATTTGGTCATTCTCAGCAACGAACTCTCGTGAAATAATATGTAGTCATCATCAGTCATTACTACTTACTTGAAAGCTTGTTTTGCAGCCATTTCTAAGAGAGCGTTTCTTGCTCTAACAGATCTGAGCCTTCCAAGCGAAGACTTGTAAATGATTCTGCCTTTGCTATATTTTTCAAGAGCTCTTTGGTACTTCTTGAGCATTTCTTCAGATGAAGCCTCAACTACAAGTAATACTTTATCTACCAGATTTGATTTAAGCCAACTACCCGATGTTTTGTTGAGCACTTCCGGCCTGTCGTAGCTTGGAATGAGAACGGCTAAACCTTTTCTAGTCAAATCATCAACACTCCATCGAGCGTTTGTCGCTTTTCCACTGACTTCTTTCTATACCATTGATAACGGGATAATAGAATAGAGCTTACATGAGCTGTCCGCATGTAGTTCCTCTACCCGGCAACGACCAGTGTCAGCATTTTCAAGCTAGGTATGGCTTTGACTAAGAGGTATACTAGAGCTCTCAGCATGTTTAGCTTCGTGAGTCTTCTCGTAATGAGCTTCAGTAGGTCTCGGTACGACCTGAGCTTCACGTACTCTCCGAGTTCCGTATCCACGTATGTCGAGTCGTTCACCTCGGAGTAACAGGCTTCTAAAACCCTAAACCCATACCTCTCGAGGAGCTCTATAACCTCCTACTTAGTACACTCACGCACGTGGAGGAAGTGTTTAGAACGAACTCTCTATCGATGATGCGCTTTAGGAGCTCTTTGAGGTAGGCACGTCCATACAGAATTTTAATGTAGAGGTCTACTACTTGGCTCCAGCTTGGAACCTTTGGCTTGGGTTGCTTCTTGGCTTCTTCCAGGAAAGCAGCTACCTTCCTGGCTATTTCTTCATCGCTCATGCTTAGATTTACCATTAAGGTTCTGGTTCTCTCCTTGAAGTTCAGCCCCCAGGGTTCAGCGATTACTACGGGTACACCTATAGCGTTTGCTTCGTTTACTGTTTGCCCATAGGCTTCTCTCTCTGAGAGTAGTCCGAAGAAGCTGGCTCTTGAGAGGTAGTTTATGTATTCATCGTAGCGTTGTGGTGGTTTAAGCTCGTACTTGACTCCGAGTTTGTCGAGGTATTGCTTAAGTTTTTGCTTGAAGCCTCCTTCCCCAAAGACCTTTAGCTCTAGGCTTAAACCCATCTTGTTTAAGTGCTTCACAATGTTCGCTAGCCTATGGACGTTCTTGTACTTCTCTATTCTTCCACTGTACATAGCGTAGCCTGAGGGATTCCAAGGAACCTCCAGGATCCACTCCTCAACACCATGCTCTACAACGATGGGCTTAACCCCGAAGTCTCTTGCTAGTAGCTGCTCCTCGTAGCTTGAAACCGAGTGAACAACGTCAACGCTCGCCATAGCTCTCCTAACGTACTCTCTCCAAACCACCCACAGAGCTTTCCTAAGGAAAGTGTGCCCAGTACCATGGTAATGAGGAGTCAAAACCCTATATATATCATATATACCATAGTTCCTCAGAATACTTAGAGAATACACGGTAAACACGCTGTGAACGCTATGGAAGTGCACCACATCGCTCTCCCTAGCTATATCCAGAAGCCAGCGCTCAAAGGCTTCCCTCATCCTCGGGATGTGGTAAGCGCCTCCCGGAGCCCATATAGGCCATCTAACCACGCGAACTTTGTTGATCCATTCTTCTCTAGGATTACCTATGCCTGGCTCACCGCAGAGTACTGTGACCTCGTGTCCTCTCAGTGTAAGCCTCTCAGTTACAGACTTAACAACGTGCTCGACTCCGCCTATGTTGGGGTAGTAGCTAGGGGATACTATTAGTAGCTTCACTACTATTCAGTCTTGGTGGTAGTAGCTCATGTTTATTTCTACTTGCTTTGTTTTATCCAGATTATTTCTTTGTTGTAGAGGTTTTTGATTGCTGCTATTATTAGGTATAGTTGCATGGTTATCCATGTTCTATATGGTTTTATTGTTAGGAGTAGTATTCCTATTCCTATCACTACTATAGATGTTGGGTTGTGGTGTAGGGTGGCTGATGTTAGGAGTAGTATTGTAGCTAGGGGTAGGAGCCATGGGTTTACTAGGTGTATATAGCTCTCTACTAGTAGTATTTTCTTGAATTGTTTTGGGGCTCTTCTTATCTCTGGTATTATTTTTGTGAAGCTCTGTATTAGGTGTTGGGCCCTCCTTATCCTCCATGATGTATAGCCTCTGCTAGGGACTCTCTCGTATACCCATAGATCTTCTGGTATTACAGCTCTATAACCTAGTAGTGCTATTCTTGTAGCTGTATAGCTATCATCTGCTCCGATATCTACTGGGAAGCCTCCTATTCTCTCTAGGAGGTCCTTCTTAAAAACTGCTAGTTCCCCATGGAATACTGGTGTAGCCCATACTTTACTCTCAGCAATCCTAAGTATATTATAGTATTGCCTATACCCCTCTTCAACCCCCATAACTCCAGGTTTTAGAGGTTTCTTTAAGCATGAGACAGCTCCTACTAGTGGATCAGACAGTATACTAATAGCTCTACTTAAAGCATCTCTAGGCCATATGGCGTCAGCATCAGCTATCACTACAACATCTCCACTAGCATATCTTAAAGCATTATTTAGTGCATAAGCTTTACCTCTACGATCCTCCTCACTAATAATCTTTACTTTTATATCATGATGGTTATAGGACCATTCTCTCACAATATCAATAGTCCCATCAGAGCTCATAGAGTCTACAACTATAACTTCTAATAGATCTCTAGGATAATCCTGACTGTAAATATTATCAAGCCTCTCCCTAATTACTCCAGCCTCATTATATGTTGGTATAACTATAGATACTTTAGGCTTATACACATCACTAATACTTAAATTCCAAGGCTTCTCTAGTAGTCTAAACCTAGCATATAGATAGTATACTATGGGGACTATGAAGTGTACACCCACTAATACTAAGGCTATAGACAGTATAGGGTCGAACCTTAAATCCATATACCTCTAAATAATTTAATCCTCATAGAATACTCTATAGCTAATATGAGAATTAGGACTACTAATGTTGCGACGCCAAACTCTGATACTATAGGCCCCTCTACTGGGTATACTAAAGGCTCTACCTGCATACTATTTACAGCTAGTACTGGATATACTCCTATACTAGAACCATCTAGTACTCCGTTAATCTTCAACTCTACACTTATATAGCTAGATACTAGTGGCCATAGTACTGGTGTTGGAGAGGTAAGCATATCTAATACTATATGAGTTATTACTAGTATAAGGGATAATAATAAAATCTTCAGGAACCTCCTACTAATAGCTAAACTTAAAGCTACTAATGGTATAGATATAGCTAAAACTACTATTATACTATGCGTAATCCACCTATGAAATCCAATCAAAGCATCAATATCAGGTAGTAGGCCAATGAACCCTATTATAGCTGATAATCTCAGACTAGCAACCCTACTAGCTATCAAAATACTCACAGTATAGTGAGCTAGTAGATCAGGCATTATAATCTAAGCATAGCTTAGTATCAATGGGACTCTAATCTTAGGGTATAGGTATGCGAGTGATTCTAAAACTCTCCTACCGAGATATATTACATAATCAATCTTAGCCAATACACTCTCAAGGCTTAAGAACCCCCTAGGGATACCATAGGTTAACCCTAGGAGGGCTATAATACCCCTCATACTATACAGCTCAACTCGCGCTAGGGCTCTCACTAAGACACTAACAACTCTAAACCCCCTAAAAACCCTAATATTAGTCTTAAGAGCACAAACTATAATAGCCCTAGCATCCTCAGGAGCTCTCCACCAATAACCATACCTAAGAGCCCTAGCGCGAGCCTTCTCAATAAAATCCCTAGAAAGCCTCCGGGGGAAACTAGACTCTAATAGTCTAACAGCAGCATCAACAACCCTATAATCAACACCATCAAGCACAACTACAAACCTCAACACAAACAATACCCCCGGAGGCAAGCCAAATATAAAATTACAGGTCCCCCTATAAAAGCTTAACTATAAATTAAACATATGCCCATTCAATATTAAACCCCTCAACCCTAAAAGACTCAACTAAAACCACTAAGAAAAGAAAACTATAACTACTATATAAAAGATTAGACCATTATATTAGGCAATTGTTATTCAATAAGTCAAGATTTAAGTACTTGAGGAGGCTCATATTAAGAGTTTCAGGAAGGAAGCCGAGAGAACCTTTAAGAGTTGAGCTTACATATAATATTCCACTCAGATCTCATATCTATATTTATAATACTGGATCTTACTTCTATAGCGGTTGGGCTCCCAATGAGTATGAGGTTAAGAGGTATTTGTTGGAGAAGGCTAGAAATCTTAAGCCCTGCATCTTCATAGATGTTGGAGCCTTTATTGGCTTCTACTCACTCCTACTGGCTGGGGAGGGATGTGATGTTATAGCTTTTGAGCCTGATCCAAGAAGCTTTAAGCTCCTAATGCACAATATAGTAATTATAGGATTACAAGATAGAGTTATGGTTATCAATAAAGCTGTGTGTGATAGAGTAAGCTCAACAATAGAATTTAAATTAGCTAAAGAACCAGATATTTCATCATCTACAACATTTTTGAGTGAAGACCATGTAGAATATAGGTATTTAGCTCCATGTACTACACTAGACTCTATACTCTCAAATCTTAAGCCTAACATTAACGTAATAATAAAAATTGATGTCGAAGGTGGAGGCTTAAATTTAATACGTGGAGGTATAAGTACTATAGAGAGGTTTAAGCCACACATAGTATTAGAGGTTCATAGAACTTTCGATGTGAGCGATGAGCTGCTAATACTGAACTTACTAAAAACATATAATTATAAGTGGAAGATTCTAGGAATGAGAGATCCGCGGAACTTCCATGTAGCTCTAGAACCCCCACCTTAAATATCCTAAAGGCGTAGTTACTTGTCTCTCTAGGGATGCTGAGAGGCTGCTATTGATGAGTATGTTAGACATTTCTGTATTGCCTTGTTTTCTACTAGCTCTGGGCATCTAGGTATTGTGAATTTTACTTCTCCTTTCAAGTATTTTTCTAGTTCTACGGGCCACTCTCTCTGTGTGTTCTCTCTAAACACGCATGATGGTCCGGCATACTTCCACAGCTGTGGGTGTATCTTCATGAGCTCTCTCCACATGCTCCAAGCTATGAATCTTATCTCCCACTGGGCTTTAGTGCACATCCTTAATGGTAGGAATACTTGTATTAGCTCTCTGGCATTCATAGTTACTGTTATCCTTGTTCTAACGGAGTCTGGTATAGCGTATCTAGCGTCCTCTCTCAGAGCTCCCTGTGATAGCAGTTTATAGTATGTTGAGGTGCTTCTAACCACATGCTCAGCCCACAACCTCAGCTTATCGTGCTTAAACGCTAAAGGCGGCACGTAGCCTGTTATTGCAATCTCTACAAAATTATCAGCTCCAATTATATCATTTAATACTCTACTATAACACTCATAGACTTCCCTCTTATTGCCTCCGCAAGCTACGTTTAATCTTCTGCAAGCCTCTAAAGCCATGGTCTTAAGATACCCCTCAGTATACCTATGGCTCATCTGTGTGTAGCTGGCGTGTCTGTGTCTCACCAGTTGGTGGCTTGCAATCCTGCTTAGACCGTCAATTATGAATGTGTAGCTAGCATGCTCCCATGGGCTGAAATGCATTCTACGGTATGTTTCTCTAATCCATACATCAACCTCCTCATTACTTATATCTATTAACCTGTCTAGAGGCTTGCGGGACAAGCTAGTCTTAGAGGCTACAGCTATTATTCTATGGGCATCCCAAGTATACTCTAAAAGCTTAACACTAATATTTAACATATAATTTTACCCATTCAAGTCAATAAGGAAAAACCAGTAACTTAGAGAGTTAATGTATATTCTGTTTTGTATTATCAAGATATCCCTCTTAATTTCTACTCTATTCTTTCATTTTCTTGATTGCCTTTCCTATTCCCTTTAGGGAGTTTCTGTTTTATGCTTTAAACACCTTCTTAATCTTTCCTTAAATCCCCCCTTTAGAGGCTTTGTCATCGCCTTTAATAGTTATCCCTTTAGGGAGTATAATTGTATCTATAGTTATCATTTAGAATTTAAGTATTTAGTTTTATTATTTGGGTTTTTCTTAGTTTCATTTAGGGAGTTTAGGCTTTAAAGATTTGTGTTGTGTTTGTCTCTATCTTCTCTTTATTGGTTTTACATTTTTTGGTTACTCTTACCTATTGTGGGGTTGGGGGTTAATAGGTTTTCTTTTTGGTTTGTTTTGTGGGGTTGTGTTTCTTGGTTGTTCCTGTTTATGGTGAGGGTTTCTTTCATGTTTCTCTTAGTGGTGTTATCTGGTATACTATTGTTTTTGATTATCGTGATCCTGGGAGGTCTTATTGGGGTTTGTTGAGGAGTGGTGGTTTGTTGTTGGAGGCTGAGGTTGAGAGGCTTAGGTTTGAGATGCAGAGGCTTATGGATGAGGAGAGGATTGTTGTTAATGGTTCTGATGTTAGGGCTGTTGTTGTTAATGCTTCTATTAGTGTTAGGGGTTATCCTGGAAGGTCCTCTGCTATATTCTTTATAACTATACCTTTTAGGCCTAGGGTTGGTTTTAATGTTTATGAGAACTTTTATGGGGCTACTAGGGCTGATTATGATTATACTGTGTTTTGGGTTTTAGAGTGTGGTGATTTTGTTAGGATTGAGTCTCCTGGGGATGTATATGTTAGTGGGGGGTTTGCTGTTATTAGGGTAAAGAAGGGTACTAGTATTCCAGGTTATGAGAGTGTAGTATTTAATATTCCTGAGTCTTGTTTTACTCGAATATTAGGCTGTCAACACTCCTGACTAGTATACCCTTATATAGGAAGCTTATCTGTCTTAAAGCTGTGTAGTAGTCGAATTCATTTAGGGCACTGATAGAGTCTACTGGTACTATAACCTTATACCATCTTAGAGCTGCACTAGCAGCAGTATGTAGGACGCATATATTAGCTACTGTTCCGGTAACTACTATATTCTTGATTCCATAGACTTTTAGTAGGTCATCGAGTGGTGTACCGTAGAATCCATCATATCTAGTCTTAATTACTACTATATCTCTCTCTGTAGGCTTAAGCTCATCAATAATCTCCCAGCCCCAGCTACCATACCTGACATGCTCGCCCCAGATAGTAAACTCTGGGTCTCCCTCGTAGTGTGTATCCTTAGTATAAAATATTTTAACGCCTCTAGCTCTAGCATTATCTAAGAGTCTTCTAATAGGCTCTATAGTTTTAGGAGCTGTGGGAACAAAGAGTTTACCTTCAGGCTTGACGAAGTCATTCTGCATATCTACAACTATAACTGCAGTCTCTCTAGACGGGAGCTTAATGCTATCAACTATAGGGATCTCTGGGATGCTAACAGTATACATATGGAACACCTGTTCCATATATTTTTACATAGCTTAACCTTTAAAAGTATAGAGTATAGATTTTCTTAAGTCAACTTTTAACCCCTAACTTATGCATTTAATCCTGGGATGAGTGCTTGATATGCCCTGGTATTAGGGAGGCTTCTCTAGGTGAGGCTATTAGTGTTGAGGATATGAGGGCTATTGAGGCTAATAGTGTATGGTGGGGTGTTAGCTTAGGTAAGGCTATGGAGAATGCTGGTAGAGCTATTGTAGATGCTATTGAGTGTATCTATGGTGATGTTAAGGGTAGACGTGTTGCAGTATTTGCTGGTCGTGGGGGGAATGGTGGTGATGGTATTGTTGCAGCTAGACATTTAGCATCTCGTGGTTCTATAGTATCAGTACACTTACTATGGGATCCACAGCTTACAACACATCCTGATACGAGGGATAACTTAAAGTATATATTACAATCAGCTAGTATTAAGGTCTATACCCCAGGCTCTAGGGGGTGGCTTGAGCTATCAGGTGAAGATATAGTTATAGATGCTATCCTAGGAGTTGGTGTTAGAGGGCCTATAAGGAGCCCTGTTAGGGATGCACTAAGAGTTTTTAATGAGAGTAGTGCTTTCAGAGTAGCAGTAGATATACCTACAGGCTTAGATCCAGATACTGGGATTGCTGCTGAGGGTACTGCTAGGGCTGATATTACGGTTACAATGCATAAGCCTAAGAGGGGGCTATTCATAGATCATGGGCCAATGTATGCTGGCAAAGTGTATGTAGCCGATATAGGGTTTCCTACTGAGGCTGAATTATATGCTGGTCCAGGAGATGTAATTGCTAGGATTCCTGTTAGGCCGCGTGATGCTTATAAGGGTTTAGGTGGTAGAGTTTTGGTTATTGGAGGCTCACAGTTCTATGTTGGAGCTCCAATTATAGCATGTAGAGCTGCAGCATTCTCAGGTGCGGACCTAGTATACTTAGCTGCACCACAACACATAGCATTCCAGGCGGCATCAGCTAACCCATTCTTTATCCCAGTAGTTAGGGGTCCCCTAGAGGAGTTTATAGAGACACTTAAGGGTTTTATTGAGAGAGCTCATGCAATAATATATGGGCCTGGTATGGGTTTAACTGAGGAGACACGTAGACTACTAGAGGTACTATTAGAGCTAGCTAAGGGTAAGAATCTAGTTATTGATGCTGACGCCCTAAAAATACTAGCTGAGAAGAAGGCTAAACTATGGCCTGAAGTCGTACTAACACCACATAGAGGAGAGGCTGGCATGCTACTAGGAGAGAGAGTTGAGCCCCTGAGGGTAGACCCACTACCATTGGCTAAGAAGATAGCTGAGTCATATAATGCTACAGTTATAGTTAAAGCACCAGTAGATGCTATATGCTCTCCAGATGGTAGGTGTAGACTTAATAAGACAGGTCACCCAGCCATGGCTGTAGGAGGTACTGGGGACGCTCTAACAGGTGTAATAGCGTCATTCATAGCTAGGAGACTAGCACTAGGATTACAAGTAGATACACTTAATAGTGTAGCTGCTGCAGCATACATAACGGGGAGGGCTGGAGAGCTAGCTGTAGAAGAGAAGGGTGAAACAATAACACCACTAGATGTAGTGGATAAGATACAGCAAGCTATAAGAGAAGCTAGAGAGATTATAAAGATTGGAGGATAATATGTTATACCATCTCTCTAATATTGAATATTAAGTCTTTACTAGTAGAGCCTATGAGAGAATATTTACCGATAAGATTATCTTTAAGATGTAGAGATTTAAGAACACTAACTATAATATCACCTCTAGTAACTCTAACCATCTCCTCTAAGCCTCTAAACGGGTCATCTAGTAGATCTAGGACTGTGAAGGAGTATGTTACATCGACACTCTTATCAGCTAATGGAATATTCTCTACATCACCTATAGTAGCCTGACATTTACCATTACATAGTACTTTTAGCTTCCAGTTAGCAATACTAGTCATACAGCCGCTATAATCAAGGCATATGTATAGGCTTACATCATCTAGTAGCTTCCAAGAGTATAGAAACTCTACTAGGAGCCCTGTACCACAGCCAGCATCTAAGACTACTCCTCTAGGCTTAACCCTCTTGAGGGCTACAAAGTACTTCTCATATTGCTCACTTCTATAGAGCTCATCATACCCTAAGCATGTAGCCTCATATCTCTCTCTAATAGTTATACTCTTACTCATGCTAATATAACCATTATATCTTCTATTTTAGGAGCCAAATTTATATCTCCATTGGTGTAGGAGTGTGGCTCAGGCTCCAAGTGAGTCTATTGAAGTTAAGATTAGGTTGAGTAGAGATGTATATGAGAGGTTAGAGGGTTTAGCAAAGAGTATTAGTGTTAGTGTCGACGTACTTGTATCTAATCTAGTAGATGTTTTATCTAGCTATTCTAGCGATATATCTAGTCTAGCTAGGGATCTCAGAGTTTCTAAGGAGAAGCTCCCGGTAAGTATATTTGAGGAGCTAGTATTCTATGGTGTTGAGGCGTGGAGGAGTATAGCTAATAGTATACTAGAAGCTATTGGAGCCAGGGGGTCATTTGAGCTTGAGAGTATAGACTTTGAGCCCTTAGAGCCACTCCTAGAGCTTGAGTTTGTAGCGTTTGAGGGTAGTGAGTTTAAAGCTGATAGGCTAGTAGTAGCTTGGAGTACTAGGGGGGTTAGCTTAGAAGTCTACTATTATCTAGAGGATAAGCCTAAACCAGCTCCTAGGATTAGCATAGCATATGAGTGGTCCTATCTCCCCGATGAGCATGCAGTAGTAGTAAGTATAGTCTCTGATAGTATAGCTAAGATCCCAAGCTTAGCTGAGATTGATAAGGAAGCATCTAAGCTAGGAATTTAAACTTTAACTCTCAGACTTAATATTAATATTACGGATAGAGAGGTTTAGAGAGTGCTAGACTATAGAGAGGTTATCTATGAGCCCTCGAGGTGGAGGATTCTAGGAGATAAGAGGAGTAAGGCAGTAGAGATAATGAGTATACTATCTAAAGTTTACAGTAATATCATTGTTCATGGTAGTATTGCTAGGGGAGATGTTAACGCTGACAGCGATATCGACATAGTAGTAGTTGACCCCCCAAACCCTACGATTATCGAGGTTACACTTGAGAGAAGAGGCTTTAGAGTTAAATGGAAGGAGATTATACAGGCGACACCAACATATACACCTAAAGTCTACCTATACCTAGATGAGGAGGGAGAGACTATAGTAAGCTACCCCCTAGCTAAGCTTAAGCCTAGAGAGAGGGAGTTCTACAAGTGGGGTGGTGAATGTACTCTAGAAGATTTAAAAGCTAACGTTAGAGTGCCAGGTGTTGATAAGAGGCTTATGGTCATAGAGCCTACAAGCTATGGCCATATAGAGTATCCTGTTACTGGTAGAGAGGGGTATGTAGCTAGACTACTAGGAGTATCACAGGCTACTATTGAGGAGAGGATTAGAGTATTAACTAGGAGGAGAGAGCATGGGAGGACAGGTGTATTCCTTAAAGTTGAGCTTAGAGGAGGAGAGAGCATAGAAGAGGCTATTGAGAGGATAATAGTTGATAATCCAATGTTTAGGAGGGCTATTACAAGAAGAATTTAAGGCTTAAACTTCGAGGATACTTTAGAGGTGTAGGCTTTAGATGGTATCTCATATAACACTACTACTCATAGTAATAGTACTAGTATTCTGGGTAATATTATGGTTAATCTTTAGAGGTAGGAAGGGTAGAGTACAGGTATATCCCCTAGTAATCATAGCTAGAACTGGTTTATCTAGAGAAGCTTACTCTAAGAGTTTTAAAGCTAAGATCTTAAGCTTATTTGGTTGGCCGGCGATCATACTAATGTTTATACTACAAGTACTATTCTACTATATAGCAATTAATCTATTCATAACTAGATACCTTGCACCTCCAGCAGGTGGGCCTACTACTAGTGAGGGCTTCGTGCCACTAATACCTGGTGTAACAATACCATTAGATTTAAACTTAGCCTTAATACTAGTAGCTGTAGGCTTAGCAGTATTATTCCATGAGTTAGGCCATGCATTTATGGCTAGGGCTATAGGTGTTAGGGTTAAGGACGCTGGGTTTATATTATTAGCATTTATACCCGGTGCTTTCGTAGAGCTTAACGAGGAAGATCTTAAGAATGCTTCACTAAGAAATAAAGCTAAAGTATACTCTTCAGGTGTAGCTGCAAATATACTATTAGCTCTCATAACAATACCATTACTATTAGTAGCATCAAATACCCTAGTATTACCTGCCGTTATAGTATCTAGTGTTGAGCCAGGTAGTATAGCTGAAAGGAGCGGCTTAGAACCCGGAGTAGCTATATTAGAAATTAATGGTACACGCATTGAGAGTGTAGCTATGTTTATTGAGGTCCTAGAATCACTAGGTGTTAGAGATAAGAGTAAGAGTGTTACATTAAACATAGTAGTTTCTAGGAATAGTGTAGAGGAGAGTCTAATAGTATTTAAGCCTGAGGGTTATGATAGGTTAGGTGTTACTATATCACAAGGATATATTGGTGGATTTATAACAGTAATACTCATAACACTACTACAAGTCCTAATAGCTATTAATATAGCATTAGCTTTAATAAATGCAGCTCCAATAATATTACCTACTCCAGCTGGAGCTATAGCTACTGATGGAGCCCACTTCCTAGGAGATATACTAGCTAGGATTGGGGGAGAGAAGCTTAAGCAAATAGCAACCCCAGCTATTGGAGTAATAACACTAGCCCTAGTCTTATCACTATTAACAATTCAAACTATAAGATTTATACCTTAAATGAGAGGAGCTCCACTATGAGTAGCATACAATTCCTAATAGTTAGTATACTAGTCTTAACCATAGCTACGCTAATATTAACCATTATAGTATACATTAGGGCTTCTAGGTCTAGAGTATGTAGTGAGAGTTAGTTTTAATTCTCCTAACCCATAATTTAACTATTTGGTGTCTATATTGATTGTGGGGGTATTAAGTGATACTCACGATTCTCTAGCTAATACCGAGAAAGCTATCAAGGTATTCAGGGATAATAATGTATCTATGATTATACACCTTGGAGATATAATTGCACCTTTTACTCTAAGAGCTATACTTGAAGGCTTAAATGTTAGATTTGAGGGTGTATTTGGGAATAATGATGGTGAGAAGCTAGGACTCCTTAGAATAGCTTCAATATATAATGCTAGCCTTGGGGAGCAACCTAGAGTAGTTAATATTAATGGTAGGAGGCTACTACTAGTTCACGGCTTCGGAGACCCTGTAACTACATATGAGATTGTTAAGGCTTTAGCAGAGTCTGGTAGGTGGAATGCAGTACTATACGGTCATACACATGAACCACTCGTAGATTATGTACGTGGATCTCTAATACTTAACCCTGGCGACTGTAGTGGAGCTCTTAATAAGCCTACAGTAGCCCTACTAGATACTAGGACTCTTAGAGTGAGGCTGGTTAATCTTGAGTAAGTTATCTCTAGGAGCTCTAAAGAATATAGCAATGCTAATGGCTAAGTCCTGGGTTGAGAGTGTAGGATTCATAATTGGTAGTGAGGAGTTAGGAGTAGTTAAGGGGTATGCAGTATATAGAGCAGATAATATTAGAAGCTCGCCCGTAGAGTTTGAAGCTAAGCCGTGGCACACTATTCAAGCTCATATTGTTGCTGATAAGTATAACTTAAAAGTTGTAGGTATAATACATACCCATCCTTCATGCCCCCCAGCTCCAAGTATTTTAGATATTGAGGGTATGGTTAGATGGCCTCTAATATGGGTTATAGCATGTGAGAGTAGCATAGCAGCTTATATATTAAAAGATAATATTATTAGGGAAGTTGAGATTATAGATTAAGGTGGCTTAATCCTGAAAGTTAAGCTTGTAGTATTCGATGTTGACGGTGTCCTTGTACCCATCAAGAGTAGCTGGCACTTCCTACACTCATACTTTGATGTTCTAGAGAAAGCTGAGAATATTAAGAGAATGTTTGATGAAGGATTAATAGATTATACTAAATGGCTAGAACTAGATGTTAAGTTATGGATTGAAGCTAGGAATGGCTTAGTTACTAGAGATGAGATAATGAGAGTATTATCACAGATTAAAGTAGATGATGAGGCTCACCATGTAGTTAGATGGCTTAAGAGGAGGGGGGTTAAGATAGCACTTATTAGTGGAGGTATAGATCTACTAGTATCACGTATAGCTGAAGAGATTGGGGCAGATATATGGATGGCTAATAAGCTATCATTCGATAAGAGAGGCTACCTAATAGCAGGTGGTATACCAATAGTAGGAGTATGGAAGGATAAAGCCGTAAGGATACTAGCAGGATCTCTAGGCATTAACCTAGATAATACAATGTTTATTGGAGACTCGAAATGGGATATACCAGCATTAAAAATTGTAGGCTACCCTGTAGCATATAGAGATGATGGAGTTCTAAGTAGTATAGCAAAATATAGAGTTAATAAGCTATTAGAACTCATAGACTTAATAGAGTGTATAGAGGATCACATAGCCTCACACCAATGTGCTAATATATTTAAACCTTAACTAGTAGAATTGATCCCGGCATATATACATTAAGGTGAATTAAGAAGGAGGAATTATAAGTGGAGAGGTAATATGAAGATAAGAGAGTATATTACATTCGATGACGTAGCTATTGTCCCAGGTAAGGCTGTTATTGAGCCTTCAGATGTTGATTTAACAAGTAAGTTTTCTAAGAATATTGAGGTTTATATCCCAGTAGTCTCTAGCCCAATGGACACAGTTACTGAGTGGAGGCTCGCTTTAGCTCTAGCTAGGCTTGGATCTATTGGAGTTATACATAGGAATATGAGTATTGAGAATCAAGTTTTAAATATTAAGCTTGTTAAGAGCTCACCTCAATCAGTATGGTTTGAGGTTTTAAAGGCCCGAGAAGAAGAGCCTATAGAATCTATAACGTTTAGGATGGATGAGGCTGGCATCGGGTCAGCTATACTATTCTCTGGTAGCCTAGTGTCAGGTATTATTGTTAAGAGTGGGTTAGATCAAGATTACTGGTACTCTAAGGCTTCATCTCTCATTAGTCTACTAAGAGAGTATAAGCCTACACCTCTCCTAGATGAGGATGGTAGGCTTAGAGTAGCTGCAGCTATAAGCCCATTTGATGAGAGGAGGGTTAAGGCTTTAGAAGAGGCTGGCGTAGATGCTCTAGTCGTTGATGTAGCTCATGCTCACAATGTTAATGTTATTAGTAGCGTAGCTAAAATTGTTAAGAATACATCTGTAGATGTAATAGTTGGTAATATTGGTACTAAGAGTGCAGTCCTAGACTACCTGTCTAAAGCTGATGGTATAGCTGGATTCAGGGTAGGTATAGGGAGTGGTAGTATATGCTTAACAGCTGAAGTTACTGGAGCATTTGCCCCAACACTTACAGCAGTCTTAGAAGCTAGAGAAGCACTCGAAGAACTAGGAGCTCACGGCAAGATACCATTAATAGCTGATGGAGGCTTCAGGAATGTAGGTGATATTGCTAAAGCATTAATAGCTGGAGCCTCAACAGCAATGACTGGAAGGCTACTCGCTGGAGCAGAGGAGACCCCCGGTACTAAGGTTAGAGTAGGTGGTAAAGTATATAAACAGTATAGAGGGATGGCTAGTAGGGGTTCTATTGAGAGGAGATATGCTGAAGATAGGTACTCTAAGCCATCTAAGGGTATAGAGGAGGGTATTGAGGGGCTAGTACCATATAGGGGTAGTGTTATATCAATAGTAGCAGAGCTAGTAGCAGGGTTAAAGGCAGCACTAGGCTACGCTGGAGCATGGAATATAGAGTCTGCTTGGAGGGGAGAGCTAGCTAGAATAACTAGTGCTGGTAGAGAGGAGGCTAAGCCACATGATATGATAATTTAGCCAGCTATCTCTCTTAAAGCCTCGACTATTACCCTACTACCCTCAATAATATCACTAGTCTTTGTAGCAAAACTAATCCTAACATGGTTTAAACCAACAGTCTCAGGGAAAGCTGTACCTGGTAGTACTAGGACACCATAATCATATAGTAGTCTACGTACTAAATCTTCAACAGTCATCCTAGTCTTAGATAGGAACTTAGATACCCTAGGGAACATATAGAATGCTCCTTGAGGCTTATAAGCGTCAATATATTCAGACTCTGATAGTATTCTATATAGTATCTCAGCTCTCTTCTCAAATTCTTTAACCATCTCATTAACTGGATCCCAGCTACCCTTAATAGCTGCTACCCCAGCTCTCTGAGCAAAGCTAGGAGCACAACTGTATATTGTAACAGCTAAGTCAAGCATCTTAGGTATAACTTCTCTACGAGCAACCAAATATCCTAGACGCCACCCAGTCATAGAGAATGTCTTAGAGAACCCATTAATATATATAACATAGCTCCTCCAGTCTGGGAGCTCTAGAACACTCTTAAAAGATATATTACCATATAGGAAGTTATCATAGATCTCATCTGATACTAGTATAAGCTTATATTTAACAACAATATCATATAGCGACTCAATCTGGTCTCTAGTGAATACTGCTCCTGTAGGGTTATGAGGATTATTAAGTACAATCATTCTAGTTTTACTAGTTATACTAGACTCTATACTATTAATATCAAGCCTGAATCCATACCCAGGCTCGAAACTCATTGGAACATAGATAGGCTTACCCCCGAAAAGCTTGACAACCTGGGCGTACGCATAATAACTAGGGTCAGGTATAATGACCTCATCTCCAGGTCTAATATATGATGCTAATGCTACGAATATAGCTGTCTTAGCACCAGTAGTAACTATAACCTCACTACTATCAACATCAGCTTTATAGCGCGAGTTTAGATAGTATACTATAGATTCTCTAAGCTCAGGTATACCAGCAGTCTCAGTATATCCAGTGAACCCCTCATCTAACGCCTTCTTAGCCTCTTCTCTTATATGAGCTGGGGTTACATAGTCAGGCTGGCCTATACCAAAGCTTATAATCCTTCTACCCTTCCTTGAAAGCTCACGTGCTAAAGCTAGATATGTAAACGCGCTCTCCCCACTAATTTCTCCTAGAAGAGGTTGTAGGCTGAGTGTAGGATCTATTCCCATAGTAGACACCACTCTATTATCTAAAATCTAAGACTATTATATAATACTTGATAGTTGAGATTGTGCTGTGCGTGTACTTAATACTCTTTAAAAGGTTAGAGTATAGTATATGGGTGGAGGGTTAATTCTTGAGTAGTATAGTTTTTAAAGTCTTGCGGTTTAAACTAGATAATCTAACATTAGGAGATATAAGCTTAACAGTTTATAAGCTCATAGAAATAGTAGAGAAGAGTTACCAAGGAGACCCTGCAGATGGAGTAGCTAGATTACTAGAAGAAGAGAAGAGAGGAAAAAGTGACTATGTACTAGTTGAGTGCTCGGCATGCTCAGCTAAGATTTCTATAGGAGAGAGTATTAGGAGGAGTAGTGGCTCTATAGTATTCCCTAGAATAACTAAACTTAAGAGAGTAGGTGTAGTGAAAACTAGTGATCTAGAAGCCACAGATCAAGGATATTATAAGATTAAGAATATAAGCTGGTTTAATATTAATGATGGCATTTACATTTATGACTCCCTAATTAGCGCGCCCCAAGACACATTATTTATTGTACTTGATACAGAAGATGGTAGGAGATTCGTTAAACTATATTCTTCGATACCCCAAGAATCCTCTCGGATTCAGCCTCAACAAGGTTTATCAAGTGATAGTAGTGAGTCCTTGTTAAGTGGAGATAGTACCCCCTCTTAGTAAAGGGGCCTTTACCACAAATAGGGCATATTAGAGAGCCCATCCTCTCATCTCTTAACTGGGCTCCTACATTCCTAATAGCCTCAACTATGTGCCTAGCTAGAACTTTATTATTAAAGTCATTAGGAGATGTTATACCGCTAGCAACACGGGCGACATAAACTGCAATCTTCCACTTAAACAGCCCCTTGCGGGCCATAAATCTAACCCACTGTAAATATAGTTAAGTTAACATATAAATATTTACATGAAAACACTAGAATTGAATTAATGGCAGAGGTTTCTCCTCTGACTCAGAGATTTGTAGTATAGGAGCTAACTCTATATAATCATCTATGAGACTACCCCTAATCTTAGGTATCAACACTTGCTCTAACTGGAAATACCCAGCATAACTACTCATAATAACCTTAATCCTAACAGGTTTAAAACTACCAGGCTCTATCTCAACCCTCTTAATACTAATAGCTGAGAGTGCATGCATATCCATCTTACCCCTACTATAAGGTATCCTAGCTCTACCCTCAGCCATATCAACGCCATCAGCAACTTTAACAATACTAGCCTCAATAGTAATAGCTTGAACATCTGGATTAGTACTATGTATAATATTCATAACTTCACTTCTAATCCTATAAATTAACCTAGAATCTTCATTAGGCAAAATCTCTGGTAGTATACGTGATAGTATATAATATGATATTTGAGCCCCTATAAGCTCATGACTATGCCTATGAACACTATTACCAATATCATGTAGGTATGCTCCAAGGAGAATTATAAGCTTAGAGTAATCAATATCCTTAACAACGCCATGAGCTAGGCTAGATGGGGTAATACCGTAATCTAATAGTAAATCCATAATCTCGAGAGAAGCTCCACTAACAATAGCTGCATGAACAGGCCCGTGATCATTATATAGGAGCCTCATCGTAGTATTAATATTACTTAATCTAAGGAGCTCTTGAACCTCAATATCTTGAAGTAGGACACTCCAAGCCCTAGACAGTAAGCTCCTAGACTTGACATGCTTCTCAACAAGGCTAGCATTAACTAAAACCATATCAAATACACCTACATAGCAATCTATAAGTTAAGAACCAAAGTTTAAATAGCATAGTATTCTACTCCCACTCTATTGTCGCAGGTGGCTTACTAGTTATATCATATAATACTCTAGTTACTTGAGGTATCTCACTAGTTATCCTAGAGGCAATCCTCTCTAGTAGATCCCACTGTAGCCTAGCTATTGATGCTGTCATTGCATCAACACTTATTACCGCTCTAACTACTACTACGTAGCCATAAGCTCTATTATCCCCCTTTACTCCTGTTGCTTTCGAGTTTAGTAGTATTGCGAAGTACTGCCATAGCCTCTCCTGTATTCCACTATTCTCGATCTCTTCTCTTACTATGGCATCTGCTCTCCTAACTATATCAATTTTCTCTCTCGTAACCTCCCCCTCAATTCTGACAGCTAGCGCTGGCCCCGGTATTGGCTGCCTCTTTATTATCTCCTCTGGTACTCCTAGCTTTCTAGCTATTCTCCTAACCTCATCTTTATAGAACCATTTAAGTGGCTCAACTATTTTCAACCTAATATTCCTTGGTAGCCCGGCAACGTTATGGTGTGTTTTTATAATACTAGCTCCAGGTCTACCACCACTCTCAATAATATCAGGGTATATAGTGCCTTGGACTAGGTACTCTGCACCTAGCTTTAATGCCTCCTCTTCTAGGACTTCAGCATATAGTTTACCAAAGATACGCCTCTTCTCTTCAGGGTCAGTTATACCTTTAAGAGCTTCTATGAACATATCACTAGCATCAACTAGAATAGGCTTTAATCCAATACTCTCTAGTAGCTTAATTGACCTCACGGGCTCCCCTTGAGGGTGTAGGCCGTGATCAATTATTACTGGTTTTAGCCTACTACCAATAGACTTATAGGCTATAAGTGTAGCTGTAGTAGAGTCTATGCCTCCACTAATAGCTGCAACAGCTATAGAGTCTCCAATAACCCCCCTTATATCCTCTATTATCTTATCAACTACTATATCAAGTTTCCATACCCTAGGAGCCCCTATAATATCCAGCCAGTTACTTAAAAGCTTCATACCATAAGATGTATGTGCAACTTCAGGGTGCCACTGTATACCATAGTGTATACCATACCTCATAGCCGCTACAGGACTACCATGACTATAAGCTAAAACCTCTGCTCCAGGCGGAGGCTCAATGACAGCATCATTATGGCTCATCCACACTATGAAGCTATTAGGAATACCCTTAAATATTCTATCTCTAACTTTAAGAAATACAGTTGTAGGTCCAAACTCTGGTTTGTGAGATCTCTGAACAATACCACCGAGAGCTCTAGCTAAGAGTTGGTGGCCATAGCATATGCCTAGAATAGGCTTATCCTCCTTAATTATAAGCTTAATAATATCATCATGCTTACCCTCCCACACACTAGCAGGGCCTCCACTAAGTATAACCCCATAAGATTCTCTAACATACTCTAGTAAATTACCAGTATCAATAGTGTGACTAACAAATTCACCATAAACCTCTAATTCCCTAATTCTACGAGCTATTAAATGAGAGTATTGGCCTCCGAAATCAATTATAAGTACATGCTTCACAGTTAAACCTCCACCAGCATTATCCAATTAATTACTCTAATCTAGACTTTAAAACTTTAACATACCTAAACCTCACTCATATAGGTATTACTGGTGTTTCTCCAAACCTAGATAGTAAGACTTTATCTCCAGGCTCTACACCCTCAACCGGTATTATCCTAACGCCTAAAGGCTTCTTCTTAGTCCTAGCATAGGATGCAACATCTAGTATTAGGCCTGCTACATCATCTAGAGATGCTGGAACAACAACTAGGTCTAGACCTGCAAGTGAGACTCCAGATAGTCTAGCTAAGTCTCTAGCAGTCACCTCACCCTCACTTACTCTAGCTTTAAGTCTAGAGTCTTCAGCTACTGGGAGCTGTACCTCATTGAATCCAATAGTCTTGATAGCTGAGCTAGCGTAATCTAATACATCATTAATAATCCTAATCCCAAGAGTAAACCCAGGTCTAGGCATCCTAGTCCCGGCAACAGCCTCAACTAAGCCTAGAGTAGACTCCTCCATCCAGGGAGATACACTTAAATCTACACCTCCAAAATCAACCTTTAATATATTAGATGCTATACTTAGAGCCTTAACAGCTAACCCCCCAGCATCTAATACCCCCCTCTTTAAACTCTCAACCCCACCACTCTGATAGTATTCCTTAAGGAAATTGGGATATGTTAAAGCTATAGTTAAACTACTACTATCCCCCGGAGAAGAACTTAGCGGATAGTATGGCGTGTATATTGGAGAGCCTAGAGTATTAATACCAACGCGTGTACAGTAATCTGGATTCTCATCGGCAAGCCTAATCAACATCTCAGACAACCTCCTGGCATGAGACCAGCTAAACTCATCCAATAATACACTAACATATAACTCATTACGAACAACACTACTAACAATATCCACAAGCCTAGAACTAGAACTACTAATATTACCAATAGATGCCAGGATATCGTCAGGCTTAACTCTCAAAACCATATCTAAAACCTCATCAATAACACTAGACTCACTATCAGGCAAAGTAAACCTCAAACTATCAATCTTAACGTCAAACTCACCCTCAATAGCATCCTTAGCACTATACAAATCACTAATCATACCCTCAAACCTATCCTCATCCCCTAAAACATCCCTAGACACATGCAAAGTCAAAGCCCTAATACTAAACCTAGATACCAAAAACAAACACCCACAATACCCAAATCACACAATCCCTTTAAAAATATTCACATAAAAATACACGAATATAATAAAAACTAAACCTTAAATATTTAATCTTTCAATTCCCTTTCTTTCTATTCTCTTTAGGGAATTTCGATGATATAAAAGCAATACGTGTTGTGAGTTTGCATACAAATCTTCTTTCTATTCCCTTTAGGGAGTTTCTCAAAAGCTTATAAGGATCGGCTGCTAACTAACTAAGTCTTTCTATTCCCTTTAGGGAGTTTCTAATGATACAATAAAATTAATAACAATAAAATCAAATGAATCCTTTCTATTCCCTTTAGGGAGTTTCGATACGGCAAACAATCCGATTGCGAAGGGACTAGCAAACTTTCTATTCCCTTTAGGGAGTTTCGTGTTTGACACTACGTTCAACATTGTTAACGACATAATTCTTTCTATTCCCTTTAGGGAGTTTCCCAGCCGGAGCCGCATACTACTGGATCACTGGCGTGACCTTTCTATTCCCTTTAGGGAGTTTCCAAATAATTGTGAACATCAATACAAATAATGCAATACTCGTAAACTTTCTATTCCCTTTAGGGAGTTTCCTTAGCCTCACCTACAGCTTCAATTATAGTTTTCTTTCTATTCCCTTTAGGGAGTTTCCTGGGGATATAATTATGTGTGTTGATGATGTTGTTGATAGTGTAGCTTTCTATTCCCTTTAGGGAGTTTCAGCATAAGCATAGATTTAGAAAGCTCTAAGACCTGCTTAACGTTCTTTCTATTCCCTTTAGGGAGTTTCATAGGCTTGATCCTATAACGTTCGGGTATCTGACGGCTTTCTGCTATCTTTCTATTCCCTTTAGGGAGTTTCCCGTATTGAAAGAGCTGGGAGACGGAGTAGTAGAGTATAACTCACTTTCTATTCCCTTTAGGGAGTTTCTGTTTTATACTTTAGGCTCCTTCTTAATCTTTCTTATTTCCCCTTTAGGGGCTTTGTCATCGCCTTATATATGAGTCCCTTTAGGGAGTATAACCACTGTTTAACTATTATCATTCAGAGTTTAAATATTTAACTTTATCATTGGGTTTTCTCAAGCTATCATCCGAACAATTTGGAGTTATATAAGCCTGCTATATTAGTGTTCGGATATCTCTATTGGTTTTTATAATGTTTGTTCGCATTTCTCCATCAGACCCCCTACTCATCAATGTTCGCATATCTTTTGATAACTCCCACTCATCAAGTAAAATATTTAAGGTTTTGTTTTAATGTTGTTGGTTAGATGTTTAGTGTAGATGTTGCGTTTAGGGGGTTGATTGGTTTTGATGGAGTTATCTAGAGGGTTTAGTGTATTTTGTGATTATTCTGATTATTGTATTAGGGTTTGGTTGTGATGGTGTCTAGGATTAGTAAGGTAAGAGAGAAGATTCATAGTAGGGCTGATGTTATAATAGGTAAGAATGGGTTAACTGAGGGGGTTATTAGGGAGATTGAGGAGAGGCTTAGGAGTAGAGAGGTTGTTAAGGTTAAATTATTGAAGGCGTCCCTTGAGGTTATAGGGTCTGATAGGGTGGGTATAGCTAGGATTATAGCTGAGAAGGTTAACGCTGAACTTGTTGATGTTAGGGGGCGTACGTTCATATTATATAAGCCTAAAAGGGCTGGTAAGAACTTGTAAGATTATGGTTTAATTGGGTGTAGTGTATGGTTAATGCTTTAGAAGTACCAGCTGATATGCTATTAAGGAGGATAGCTGAGAAGCTTAAAGGTGAGTATAGTCAGGTAAAGCCTCCACAGTGGGCGTTCTATGCTAAGACTGGATCTCATAAGGAGTATCCACCTAGGGATAATGACTGGTGGTATATTAGGGCAGCATCTATGCTGAGGAAGCTATATAAGGCTGGCCAGCCTATAGGTATTGAGAGTCTGAGAACTGTATATGGTGGTAGGAAGAGGAGGGGGTCTGCGCCGCCTCATTTCAGGAAAGGGTCTGGTAGTATTATTAGAGAAATTTTACAGCAGCTTGAGGCAGCAGGCTTAGTTAGTAAAATACCGGGGAAGGGTAGAGTTTTAACTAGTAAGGGTAGAAGCCTCCTAGATACTACAGCTAGAGAGATTATGCAAGAGCTAGTTAAAGTCAATCCCGAGCTATCAAAGTATCTATGATTGAATATAAGAGTGTTGATAAAATTATTACAATGGGGGGATTCTATGAGTGATATAGAGTATACTGATGAGGAGCTTGAAGCCATTAGGAGTAGGAAGCTAGCAGAGATTCAGAGAAGATTAGAGGAGGAGCGCAGGAGAAAAGAGATTGAGATGCAGAGAGAAGAGCTACTTAGGAGTATACTTACGAGTGAAGCTAGGAGTAGGCTGGCGAACCTCCGCCTAGTTAAGCCAGAGTTAACTAGGACTATAGAAGATTATATAATACAGCTCGTTAATAGCGGGAGGCTATCACCACCAATTAGAGAAGATGTGATCAAGAGGATTTTAATAGAGTTAGATGAGAAAACTAGGAGAGATTATAAGATAACGTTTAAGAGGAAATAGGTGAAGGATAGTTGGCTAGGAATAAGCCTTTAGCTAGGAAGCTTAGACTGGCTAGAGCTCTAAAGAGTAGGAGACCTATACCGCCATGGATAATAGCTAGGACTATGAGGAGAGTAAGGTTTAGCCCTGTTAGGAGGCATTGGAGAGTTAGTAAGCTCAAAGTCTAAGGTGTATCTCTCATGCCCGAGAAGGGTAGATGGGTTTACGTTATACCGTTAAGGAGTGTATATTGGGGTAGGAGGAGTAATAGAGCTGATAGAGCAGTGAGGTTCATTAGGCAATTTATAGCGAGACATACTAAGGTTGACGATGTGATCATTATGAGTGAAGTTAATAACCTAGTATGGAGTAGGGGGAGAGAGAAGCCTCCTCGTAGAGTTAAGGTTGTAGTAGATATAGTAGAGGAGAAGGTTGAAGGAGGAGAGGGTGTAAGGAGGATTGCTAAGGTTAGACTAGCAGCCGGGAAGTTTAAGCCTGGAAGTTTAGAGGTTAAAGTAGGAGGTAAAACTTGAAGGCTAGAGGTAAATTTGAGGTTATGAAGCTTAGCTTAAACGGTAACCCTAATATTGGAGTATATATTCATGCCTCAGACAACTATGTAATAGTCCCCCCAGGTGTTGGTGAGAAGGAGATTAAGTTAGTAAGTGAAGTTTTAAATGTTGATAATATAGTTGAGACTACAATATTCTCTATGAGACTTATAGGTGTTCTAGTAGCAGGTAATAATAATGGCCTACTACTACCTAGAACTATTAATGACGATGAGTATAAGAGGATTAGGGAAGCTCTAAGAGATATAAATATAGCTGTCCTAGACACTAATGAGAATGCATTAGGAAATCTCGTAGCCTCTAATAGTAGAGCAGCCGTAATATACCAGTATGCAGACTCAAAAACTACTAAGATAATAGAGGATACCTTAGGAGTTGAAGTTATTAAAATGCAAATATGTAATGTTAGCGTTGTAGGCTCAGTATTAGTAGTCACAGATCGGGGGGGTCTCGTGTGCCCTGAAGCTAGTGATGATGAGGTTAAGAATCTTAATAGTATATTCAAGGTTCCAGTACTCCAAGGTACAGTAAACTTTGGAGTATCATTCATAAGGGTTGGTCTAATAGCTAACTCTATGGGTGCTATAGTTGGTGAAGATACTACAGGCCCCGAGATTGCGAGGATACAGAGTGCGCTGGGTGGTGGGGAGTGAGTAGTGCTAAGACCTACCTTGTAGAGGGGCAAATGCTGATATCCCATGATAAGAGTCCTGAGTGGAGGAAGTTCAGGTTATATGTTAGAGCTGTTAAACCTGAGAGTGCTATAGAGAAAGTCTACTCTCAGCTTGGTAGTAGGCATAAGCTAAAGAGGAGTCATATAAAGATTATTAGTATTAGAGAAGTCGAATTAGATGAAGTTGAAGATTTAAGGATATTAAAGCTAGCTAACCTTGATAAAGTAATTAGGTGATTTTTATTGGCTAAACAGCAAAGGGTAGATATTGGGGCTTTAGCCGCCCAGATTCAGCTTATAAAAGAGCAAATTGACGCTCTACAAGCTTATCTACAACAACTACTTCAAAGTAGAGATAGTGTTGTAAAAGCTATTAATAGCATTAATACTATAAGAAACGTTGAGGGTAATATAATGGTATACCTTGATCCTCACTTAAATGCAGCTATAAGCGCTGGGATTACCGATAGAAACATCTTAGTTCATTTAGGATTGAATGTTTACGCTAAATTAAGCTTTGATGAGGCAGTAAGTATCTTAGAAGAGAGGAGAGCAAGGCTTGATAAAGCTATTGAGAATACTAGGAGTACTATAGCTAACTTAATAGCATTACATGATAGATATCAGAGTGTACTACAGAGTGCTATAAGTGAGGCTGAAGCTAAAAAATCGAGAGGATAAAAGCTTGGTATTTGATCTCCTAAGAGGAGCCTTTAGTAACTTAATTGAGAGAGTTAAGTATAGGACCCTAAGTGAGAGAGAGTTAAGAGCAGTAATTGATAATATAGTGCTAGATATGGTCTCTGCAGATGTAGCCTTAGATGTTGCAGAGGATATAGCTAGTAGTGTAATTAAAGAGCTTAGCAATATTAAGATTGAGAGAGGAACCGGTATAGAGAAGGTTATAGTTAATGCTCTAAAATATAAGATCTTACAGTTATTTGAGAAACCACCGGATATCCTGAGCAGCATTAGGAGTAAATGCTCGCGTAGAGAGCCTTATGTTATAGTATTTTTTGGTATAAATGGTGTTGGTAAGACTACAACAATTGCTAAGATAGCTTATATGCTAAAGAATAACGGCATAACGCCTATACTAGCAGCAGCTGATACCTTTAGAGCTGGGGCCCAAGAGCAGTTAGAGGTTCATGCTCATAGGATAAATATTCCAGTAATAAAGGGTAAATATGGTTCAGACCCGGCAAGCGTAGCTCACGATGCTATAGAGTATGCTAGAGCTAGGAATATATGTGCTGTACTAATAGATACTGCTGGTAGAATGCATGTAGACTATGACCTAATGGGTGAGATGAGAAAGATAGTTAAAGTCTCGAAGCCAGACCTTAAAATCCTAGTTGTCGACGCACTAACAGGTAATGATGCTGTAGAGCAGGCTAGAAAGTTTAATGAGGAGGTAGGAGTAGATGCAGTAATAGTAGCTAAAGTAGACGCAGATGTCAAGGGGGGAACAATATTATCTGTAGCAGCAGTAACGGGAAAGCCAATATTATATATTGGCTTAGGGCAGAAATATGAGGACTTAGAGCCATTCAATATAGAGAAATATGTTGATACAATATTAGGCTTAAGAAGCTAGAGTATTATGGGATGAGGAGTTTGCCGAGTACTGAGTAATGAGGATAGGGTGACCTCACCGACCACTTATAGAGTTTAACCCAATGAAGAGAATGCCATCGCCCGATAAGTGAGGAGACCCGCTCCTCTGAGGGTCCAAGTTCTTTGATGGTTAACTTTGATATAGGTATTATGTGGTAAATCCTTTTAAATTATAGATAACGGCTATATAATTGGTGTTTATTGTGTCCTCTTCTCAAGCAAGTGAGAGGTACTATACTACAGATGAAGCTGCAGAGATTCTAAATGTGACTCCCGCTACTGTGAGGAGGTGGATTAGAGCTGGGAAGTTAAAAGCATTTAAGGACCCCTATGGTACATATAAAATTCCTGAGAGTGAGCTTCAGAGGTTTAAAGAAGAGTATAGTAGGAATATGAGAGTTTATATGGTAAATCTTGGGGAGCTCTCAGAGAAGTAGCTCGAGATTTAGGGTATGATATGATATTGTTTTATTTATAGGTGTAATCTCAGAGTAGATTATTCTTGGGGTTGGATTGAGTATATGGAGGGGATTATCATTGGTGTGGCCTAAGAATTGGTTTTCTATACTATGGGCTCCGTGGAGGCTTGCTTATATCACTAGTTTTGCTACTGAGCATAGGGATAAGGCTTGTATTTTATGTGAGGCTCCTAAGCTTAGTGATGAAGAATCTCTTATAGTATACCGGGGTACAAGGCTCTACATTATACTGAATAGGTACCCTTATAATACCGGGCATTTAATGATAGCTCCTTATAGGCATATTGCTAGCTTTGAAGATCTCGATAGTGAGGAGATTCTAGAGCTAGGCTTACTTATTAAGGCTTCACTTAGGGCTCTTAGGGATGCATACTCACCACATGGTTTTAATATTGGAGTTAATATTGGTAAAGCTGCTGGTGCAGGTATTGAGGATCATGTTCACTTACATATCGTGCCTAGATGGGTTGGCGATACTAACTATATGGTTATAGCTGGTGGCGTTAAAGTTATACCGCAACTATTAGAGGATACTCTGAAAACACTTAAACCCCTAATTACTAAGTATGTGAGTACGCTTGAGGGGTCATAGTTAGACTTGAACCATCTCTATATTATAACGCATACTGACCTAGACGGTATTGGTAGTGCTGCATCAATACTTAGAATCCTAGGTAGAAAGCGTTCTAGAGACGCGACAATACTATATGCTGAGCCTTACAATATTCACGAGATTCTAGAAAGCTTATTAGGATACTTTGAGAGTGGAGATTTACTAGTAGTAGCTGACTTAGGATTAAATGAAGAGAATAAGGCTAGGGTATTTGAGTTATTGGAGAGTATAGTGGATAAGGGTGTAAGAGTAGAGTGGTATGATCACCATGTCTGGGACCCTAATGATATAACTAAAATTATGGGATTAGGAGTAAGCATATACATAGATAGAGCTACGTGTGCTACAGGAGTTGTAGTTAGATATGCTACTAGGAGTAGAGGTTTAGAGCCGGATAAATTCCTTATAGAGCTAGAAGATGTAGTATGCTCTGCAGACTTATGGAGATGGAGTAACCCACTATCTCCAAAACTTTTTAGAGCAGCTGGATCTCGAGAGGAACGTGTAGAGTGGAGAGGTAAAGTTATAGATAAGATAGTAGACGGCAAGCTATGGGATGAAGAGTTAGAAGCTAAACTAGAAGAGTATATGAATCAAGAGCTCAGAAACATAGCTAAAATAATAGATACAGTATACGTATCAGAGTTTAATAATTATAGGATAGCAGTGGCATTAAAAGATGAGGGTCCACCCTCAAATAGTATTATAGGAGCACTACTAATAGAAAGGTTTAAGGCACATATAGCCGGAATAATAAGACCAAACGGAGGCCTATCCCTTAGGAGTAGGACGGTAAATGTTCAGAAAATAGCATTAAGATTAGGAGGAGGAGGTCATATGAAAGCAGCTGGAGCAAAAATAAAAATACCTATTATCATATCCATACTATCAAGAATAAACCCTAAAATACTGACATGGTATACTACTAGGAAGATTAGAGGTGTACTAGGCGTAGTTAAGGATATTAATCTAGAAGCTACTAGCGGGTACTAGTGGTTGCCTGTGTTGATTATATTCAACACAGGCTTCCCCTCCAGCACCCGTTCACTCATCGCGGAGTCATTGAGGGCTAAATTGGCGGACACCACTGAGCCCGCCTTTAGGGTTAGGTACATTTTTCCCGCCTCTAATGGCTATCTCGCCATCATTAAGGTGGGAGAATAGGTTTAGGCAAGCTACATAATGCGGGTTTAAGCTAAACTCGCGCTTCTTACACTTATACTTGCTATCTATTCTATTCCTCTTGTCCACGCTTCTGCAGGGTGAGCATGTTATTAAGGATCTCTTAGCATCAGCCTCTATAACGTTTGATTCCCTTTCATATGCTTTGTAGTCTATATTAGAGATTATCTTCCTATATGGGAGTGTTTGAAGTCTATAATTCATTTTTCTGCTAACTTTCTTACTATTCATCTTCATGTCCCTCAAGTTCTCTCTAACAATGTCTGCGCTATATACTCTAGCAGTTTCTACTAAAGTTGTAGTAACCTTCTTTACAATATCCTCAACTCTCCTCTTCTCTCTAGTTCTATACTTTTCTAGTAATCTATTCTTCTCAAAAGTGTTCTTTACCTTCTTCTGGATATATCTCCTTATCCTCCTATAATTCACCCTCAACCTACTAATATTATTGTCTTTAATGTGAAGAACACGGCTATACATCTATCATAATCTATGAGGAGACATACAATATTGTCTCCATTGATGTCAATTACTAGCTTATTCTTATGTTTAGAGACTTCAACACTCCTCCTAACTGCTAGGAGGATGTATAGGGTATTCTTATCAATTAAAAGCTTTGAGTTAGAGATCCTAGCATTACCGAGCTTTCTCAATACGTGATTGTAGATTAGCATTATGAACCTAGTATACTCGCTACTACCAATAGAACCTGAGGATTTTAAAGCCATTCATATCCTCGACTCTAAACGTATCTATGTGTAGTTCTATAACTCTGTTTAATTCGAGGCTAGGTGGTGAAGGTGGCTTCCCGTATTTATACTTCACCCACCTACTGAGAAGTCTCCTGTAGCTTCTATATATTGAGAGAGCTCTCTTATATGCTTCCTCAATATACTTATTATGGAGGTGTGGATACATCTCTCTAAGATGTTTATAGCGGAGCTCATGAGCTCTCCTCATACTCCCTACATAGCTTCCAGCAATTATATCTGAGGCTTCTCTGAGAAATGCTGTATAGCCTTTTAGTAATATTGTATAAGAGATTTATCCCTCCTAGATTCTGGTAGAAGCTTAATCTTTAAATTCTTCTGAATTACCCTAGTCTCATAAGGCTTCTCAGGCAACCACTCAATACCTCTCTTTATTCTAGATACATATAGTAGCTAAAACACCTTAAAACTTTTATGAGAAAACAGTCCTTCTTACATTAATAGTGTATATTATAGTGTAGATAGCTAGTGTTAATGTTAATATGAGTGCTGATAGCCATAGAGGATTCTGGATTATATTTATTAACCCAAGTATTACTAGTAGAGCCCTCTCAGTATACCCTATAGGGCCTCCAAGCCACCCTTCTATACCTGAGCTTAGTGTTAGTATAGTTGCTATAGCCCCACCTACACCTAGAATAAGGAATGCTATATTCTCTAGGCTCCAGCTTAGTGTAATAAGTAGTAGTGTGGGGTTCATGATTATAATATATGGTACTAGGTAGCCTGCTAAGGAGAGCTTAGATGCTGTTAAAGCAGTCATCCAGAAGTCAGACTTAGCTAGGGATGATGCTGCGTATGAAGCTAGAGCTACTGGAGGCGTGACATCAGCTAGTATGCCGAAGTAGAAGACAAAGAAGTGTGCTACGAGTTTAGCAGAGTCTAATGGTAATCCGGTTGAGGAGCTTATAGCTAGAGCTAGAGCCGGGGCTCCTATCGTAGAAGTTATTATGTAGTTTGCTGTTGTTGGAACACCCATCCCTAGTATTAAGCTAATAAGCATTACTAGGAAAGCAATTATGAAGATATTACCGCCTGCTAGGTCAATTATCTTGAAACCTATACTTGCAGCTAATCCTGTTAATGTTAGAGATCCCTGTATTATTCCCGCGAGAGCTGCTGCTAAAAATACTGTAGGTGCTGTGCTCATAGCATCAATAAAGGTCTTCTCTACACTACTTACTACTTCTCTTACACCTCTCATTAATATAGCTAAGGCTATTAGAGCTAAGACGGAAGAGACTCCTAGGAAGAATAAGGTTACACTTACATGGAACCCGGCCCATATAGCTATTAAAGTTAAAATTATGAATAGTAGAGATAAAATAACTTTAGATACTAGAGGCATCTGCGGGTTACTAACCCATGCTAATAATATAACTACACCTAGAGAACCGAGGGCAGCATATTGAGGCTCTAAACCCCATAGTAATAATATAGTAATAATTGGGATAGGAGATAATAAGTATATCCTCTTAGCTAGAGGAGCAAGTGGTGGTAGGTACTCTCTACTAACATAGAGTACGTTAAGTCTTTTACTAATCCTATCTATGAAGACATAGACTGATATGAAGTATAGTAATGCTGGCACTACTGAAGCAATCATAATATCCCTATAAGGTCTGCCTAAGAACTCAGCCATAACGAAAGCTGCTGCTCCAAGAATTGGAGGCATTATTTGGCCTCCAGTAGATGCTGATGCTTCAACAGCTCCAGCTATGTGTGGAGGATATCCTGCTCTCTTACTTAGAGGAATAGTGTATGTACCTGTAATTAGAACATTAGCAACACTACTCCCAGAAACAGTTCCAGCAAATAGAGAACTAATTACGGCTAGTTTAGCTATACCCTTAACTCTAGGACCAAATAGTGCTAGTAGGAACTCTGTAATATAGCTACCAACACCTAAATTTACTAGGAATGATCCGAAGAGTATGAAGGCGAAAACATATGATACCATAACGAATAATGGAATACTAAATATACCTTCTTTAGCGTAGTAGAAGTGGTTAACTATAAGTCTAATATTAAAACCCTCATGATACCACGCAAATAGTAGAGCTCCCAAGGCTATAGATGGGAGTACTAGGCCTACTACTCTCCTTGAAACATCCAGTAATGCTATAATAGCTAATAGAGGCATTAAAACTCTTATAGGAGTTAAAGTTACATAGCCATACCTTGCTATCTCCTCAAATACAATAAAGATGTACCCGAAGCCTGCTACAGCAGAGGTAATTATGAGAAAATCATATATTAATGATAGCTTACCAGCAAATTTAGATGGCTTAATTAAAATAGTAGCAATTACTATGATAGATAATAGCATAGCCATAGTTTGCTGTACATCCGGGGTCCATAGTATTAAGTGAATTTCTAAGCCCATCTTCTTGAGAATAGAGTAGATTAAGAAATTAAACTTCATTATATATACGAGCTCAAATAGTATAAATATAAAGCCAAGTATTAATAGGAGAATCCTAGCTAGCCTAGCTCCCTTACTTATATACTCCAATATGACATCCCTAAAAGCAACTTGTATTTAGGAGCTTTTAATATATCTTCCCCAGGATTTTTATAGTTAAGGCTGCTAACGATAATCTTTTTAATCTTAGCTCGACAAAGTTTCCATTAATATTGGTCTCGTTGATCTTTAATGTGGCATTCCACATATTCCCTAGACTTATCTTAACCTCATTGCCTAAACATTTGTTAACTTCTGCTATATAATATGTATTATCTACTCTTACTTCTAAGTTTATATCTAGTATTGAGGATGGCATTCCAGCCCCGTATCCTGCCCATTTAATCTTAGATATTACAATACAATCTCTTTTAGCCTCTAATACCTCTAGTATAGTAGTCTTCTCAACACTATGAATATATGATAGTTTAATTGTAGCTGGAGTTAAGAGTATGAGCCTTTGTACTGAGTCTACACGTACCTCTAGAATTGGTACTATGGGTACTAATAGGACTAATGCTATGATAAAAAATATAATAGGTAGTAGTATTTTAATCTTAGTAACCCTCTGATGGTATGAGCTCTGGAAGAACTGTTATACCTTTATCTCTATAGTACTTAACAGCTCCAGGGTGTAGGGGGATTGGCATTCCATCTAGTGCTTTCATAAGTTCTATATCTTTTGCCCTAGCATGTGCTGCTCTAAGCTCATCAATGTACTTGAACATTATATCTAGTATACTATATACTACATCATCTGGAACATCTGCTCTTACAGCTAACATTGCTAAGACAGCTAGTGTTTGGACATCCCCAGTTACGCCACTATAAGTGTCTTTAGGGACTACTACTCGGATGAAGAATAGGTAGCCTTGTTTCTTTAAGTTATTTAGGACATCGTCTGGTATTTCTACTAAGTTTACTGGTGTAGTAGCTGCTAGCTCCTGGACTGCAGCTGTAGGTATACCTGCTACTATGAAGGCTGCATGGACTTGACCTAGTTTGAGTGCTTCTGCAGCTGTTCTAAAGTCTAGATATTCAGCCTTAATCTTATCCCATAATCCTGCAGCCTTTAATATTAACTCTGCTTCTACAGCAGTACCACTACCTGGAGCTCCTACAGCAACAATCTTACCCTCTAAGTCTCTTAAACTCTTAATACCACTATCTGCTCTAACTACAATCTGTATAATCTCAGGGTATAATACAGCTACACCTCTAATAATCCCGACTTTAGAACCCTCAAACATGTAGATACCCTTAAAGGCATAGTATGCAATGTCATTTTGGACAAATATTAGGTTAGCATCACCAGCTTGTAATGCTCTAACGTTAGCTACACTAGCACCACTAGTTGAAGCTGTAGCTGTAATCCTACCACCAGAATATTTACTCAGCATATCTGCAAGTTTAACTCCCAAAGGATAATACACTCCCCCAGTACCACCAGTAAATATCTTCATAGTATACGGTGTAACAGGGGTAGGAGTGGGAGTAGGAGTAGTCGTTGGAGCAGGCCTCTGCTGCAAATAAAATATAGCACCAGCAACCAATACTAGGACAATGATGATCCCAGTAATAAGAGCTATCCTGCTAACGGCCATCCCAAATCACCGCCAATACTGTTAGTCTAATTGAGAGTTAATATAAATTATAGAATAGCTCCTAAAAATTATTAATTAAACCCTTTGCTCCTGAGAGTGTTCTAAATATAATATAGAGGAGTATTGGTGGCTAGTTAATAAGTCTAAGAGCTACCTTTACCTTTATTGATGATGAGTATGATCTTGTGGCGTAGCTTTCATTAGCTCATCTACAAGTTCCCAAATTTGCTTTGCTACGTTAGCCGGCTTAGACCATCCTTCTGTTGTTGGGACTACTACGTATACTACTTTACCATCTTTTACTATTATGAATCCAGCGAAGTGGTTTATTAGTCTTGTTTTCTCGTCTTTCTCAACATATATTCTATACTCATTCCATATGTCTCTCATTAGAGTTATATTATCGTATATCCACGCCCAGTATACTCCTCTCTTAAGCCATTCTCCAGCTCTAGCTTCCTGGTATGTAGATGCTAGGTTTAAATCCTCATCCCAGGGGTCTAAGCCTATGGTTATGAATGCTATCCTATCTAAAGCATTTGCTTTATAAGCTTCCTCAAATAGTGCTATTAGTATATTCGTCTCCCAATGACATATATCGGGGCATCTAACGTATTGTGGAGTTATAATATTAATCCTATCACTTACAGGAAATTCTATTAAACCTTTAGTAGATGATGCTTTAAAAGATCTCACAGGCATTTCTACCTTAAATACGCTACTATACGGGGCACTATGACCTGGAGATTCTCCTGCAAGCCATGGAACTAGTATTGAGCCGACTGCATACGCTATAGCTAATGCTAATACCAGTGATATAGTTACTCCTAAACCAGCTAATAGGAGAAGTCTATAAGTACCCATAGTATACACCTTCTATTGCTTCCTGCCTCTACTTTATTTAGCTAGCCTTATAAGCTCTATTGGATAGCTAAGGCTCTTCTTGCCTCTTCTATAAAATCATCTATACTCATAACCTCCTGTCTCCCAGGATCTTTCCTCATTCTAACTGATATTGTGTTTGTTTCAGCTTCTCTACTACCTATAACTCCTACTATTGGGACCCATAGCATTCCAGCTTCTCTAATCCTTGATCCTAGGCTACCCTCTGCTAGTATTTTTACTCTAATACCGGCTCCTTCTAGTTTCTTAGCTATCCTGCTAGCAACCTCTACTTCTCTACTAGTAACTGGTAGTATTGCTACCTGTATTGGAGCCGTCCATGGGGGTATTTGTGGTGTTACTCCCGTGTCTGCATCTTTTAATCCAGAGTCTAGGAGTGCTAGTAGTATACTCTTAATAGGGCCTAGGCAGTATCTCTCTTCTCCTCTAACTCTAGCTTCAATTATTAGAGGTACTCCTCCCCCGTTTCTAGCCTTGTATATGAGGGCTATGCCCTCAGGGATCCCCGTATTCAGTCCATCTACTCCTAGTTTAACTCTTACAGTATCCTCTACTAGTCTCTTATTTATAGATTCTAGTAGGCTAGCTGGGTTTACATTAGATATAGCCATAGAGTCTCCCATATAGCCCCATGTGAGGAGTGTTTGTGAACTCTCACTCTCACTACATAGTCTTGCTAGATTAGATAAACCCCATAACCCGTATACTATTTTAGGCTTCTCTACCCTAACTATCCTAGTTAGGTTAAGCTCCTTTATGACTTTATTCTCAAGCTCCCATAGCATAGTTCTACCCATTAAACCATCTATATCGAATCTCCTAGACAGATCAAGTAAATCCTTAGACCAGGGGTTTCTGCTTAGAAGCCACTCTTCTAGAATTCCCTTAGCTAGAGCCTCCTCTAGGCTTACCCCCATGTATGATACTGTCTCTTCTCTCCTAAACTCCCTGGAGAGCTCAGATAAAGGGTGACCGATACATGATATATCGAAGGACTTATACCAGCCGAATGGAGCTCTAGCTAAGACTCCACTCCATACTCCTCTTAGAGCCTCCTCTAGGACTCTTAAGAGCCTGTAGGCATCACTAGGCTTAGCTATACTGCTAGAAAGGTGAGCATAGGGATATAAGAGTATACAGTTAACACTAAGCCTATTAGCGTGGCTTACAATATCTCCAGAAGCTCTCCATATAACACTATCATCATCACCCTCCTCTATTGTAGTGAATACTATGAGACAATTACTATACTCCCCAGTACCTGGAGGATCTGGAGGATTCTCTATAGCCTCCTCAACTGTCTTATAAGAGATTCTAGATGCATGAATATAGAGTACCCTCACATTACAAGCACCTTAATATATTTTACTTTCTAACTTAAAATAACATTGTCTTCTCGCGGAAATGATGCTAGGCTCTCTACATATTTAAACTTATACTTTAAATTACACTATGGTGCCAGAACATTGACTCACCCCTGGATTCCTAATAGTGTTGAGTATATTAAGAAAGAGATGTTGAAAGTCATAGGTGTTGATAGTGTTGAAGAATTATACTCAGATATACCTGAGAGTATTAGAATCAGTAGGGATAAGTGGGATATGCTACCTATAGGGTTTGGGAGGTCTTTGAGTGAAATTGAAGTCTATAGGCATATGGAGGATTTATTTTCTAGGATATCTAGTCTAAGAATACCTCCATTTATGGGTGGAGGCGTGTGGCCTCACTATGTTCCTGAGGCTATTAAATCTATTATATTTAGGGGGGAGTTTCTAACAGCATATACACCATACCAGGCTGAGATAAGTCAGGGCTTAATGCAGGCTTTATTCGAGTATCAAAGTCTAGTAGCTGAGCTCCTAGAAATGGAGGTTGTCAACTGTTCTATGTATGATTGGAGTAGTGCTTTAGGAGAATCTCTCCTCATGGCCATGAGGGTTACTGGTAGGAAGAAGTTCCTAGTACCTGAGACTATGAACCCTATGCATAAGAGCGTAGCTGAGACATATATTTGGCCTCATAATGGTAGAATTATAGATGTAAGTGTAGATAGAGAGACTGGATATATTGATACTAGGGATTTAGAGTCTAAGATTAGCGATGATATCGCAGCAGTATACATTGAGTATCCACACTTTACTGGGGTAGTAGATGTTAATGTAGACTATATTGGAGAGTTAGCACATAGATTTAAAGCATTATATATCATGGGGGTAGAGCCTATAAGCATGGCTATACTTAAGCCTCCAGGGGCTTTAGGAGCAGATATAGCTATTGGTGAGGGGCAACCCCTAGGATTAGGCTTAAACTATGGTGGCCCCTACTTGGGTATATTCGCTACTAGGTGGGATAGGGAACTTGTGAGGCAGATGCCTGGTAGGATTATTGGTCTAACTACAACTATTGATGGGAGTGAGAAGGCTTTCGCTATGATACTCCAGACTAGAGAACAACATATTAGGAGGGCTAAGGCTACGAGTAATATAACTACTAATGAGGCATTAATGGCTATAGCTTCAGCTGTCTATATCAGCCTCCTAGGCCGAGATGGTCTCATTGAATTAGCTAAGCACATATGGTATAAGTCACATTATGCTGCTAAGAGGTTATCTGAGTTGAGGGGTGTAGAGTCTCCTCTACTTAAAGGTGAGTTTATTATAGACTTTACTGTTAGGCTACCAGTTAGTGCTAACATTATTAGATCTAAGCTTAAAGAGAGGGGGATAATAGCTGGGATACCCCTAGGTGGTCATGCCTGGTTTAGAGACTCAGATATATTAATGGCTGTTACAGAAGTTCATAGTAAGAGTGATATTGATATGCTAGTTGAGGCTATTAAGACTATTATTGAGGTGTAGACACAATGTTTAGACAGGCTAAGTGGGATGAGCCTCTCATATTTGAGCTAGGAGCTAGTGGTAGGACTGGATTTAAGATACCTGAAGTAGAAGAGGATATTAAGAGAGTAGTAGGCGAGTTTAAGATACCTGAAAAGATTGCAAGACAAAATAAGCCTAATATACCGTCACTTAGTGAAGTTGAAGTTATAAGACACTATACTAGACTATCACAGATGTCTTATGGTGTAGATCTAGGGCCAGTCCCTCTAGGAAGCTGTACTATGAAGTATAATCCTAAGATAGCGTTAAAATATGCATTCCACGAGAAGCTACAGTACCTACACCCCCTCATAGACGGGGACCTAGTACAAGGACTACTTGAGCTACTATATAGGTTAGAGAGATGGCTTGAAGCTATAACGGGAATGGATTACTGTAGTATCCACCCAGCTGCTGGAGCTCAGGGAGAACTTGTAGGAGCTCTAATAATTAGGAAGTATCATGAGCTTAGAGGTAATATTGAGTTTAAGAGAGAACTAATAGTACCAGACTCAGCTCATGGAACAAACCCTGCTACAGGCACTATGGCTGGCTTTAAGGTTGTAGAGGTTCCTACGGGGGATGATGGTAATATTGATATTAATGCTTTAAAGGCTGTCATTGGATCACAAATAGCAGGTCTAATGATAACTAATCCTAGTACTCTAGGATTATTTGATGAGAGAATTATAGAAGTAGTAGATGCCATACATAGCATTGATGGGCTTGTATACTATGATGGAGCTAATCTCAATGGGTTAATAGGATACGCTAGACCCGGGGACATGGATATTGATATTGTACACTTAAACCTACATAAGACGTTCTCTGCACCACATGGGGGAGGGGGTCCTGGATCGGGTCCTGTCTGTGTTAAGAAGAAGCATGTTGTGGATAATATAACGCTAGTAGATCTAGTACCTGGCTATAGGATAATCTATGAGAATGGGTATTATAGGATTGATAAAGGAGGCCCCTATAGTATAGGCTATGTTAGGTCATGGCTAGGTAATATTAGCCAGTTGATATGGGCTTACGTATATATAGCTTCACTTGGAGCCCAAGGATTAAGAGAAGCGGGGGAAGTCGCAGTAATAAATACGAATTACTTTACTAGGAGACTATTAGGTGAAACCAAGTACTATAGCCTACCCTACGGCCCATGGAGGTATAGGAAGCATGAGTCTATAGTTAGTGTCGAGCCATTAAAGAATGAGACTGGAGTAACTGCAGAAGACATAGCTAAAGGACTCCTAGACGCGGGCTACTATGCTCCAACAATATACTTCCCATTAATAGTTAAGGAGGCTTTAATGGTAGAGTTTACTGAGAGTGAAACAAAAGAAAACATAGACTCATACATTAATAGGTTAAAAGAGTTAGAGAATATGGCTTTCACTAACCCAGAAGAGCTTAAGAGAATGCCTAGAAATACCTCAACAACTAGAATAGACTACGTTAAAGCAAATCATCCTAAAACAGTTACCCCAACATGGAGAGTTAAAGTGTTGAGAGATAAAGGTATTATAAGCCAGCTATAAATACAGTTATTATCCAAAGAGGATTTAATACTATGAGAGAAGTTGAGGGTAAATTTAGGGTAGAGTGCAGTAATCTAGAGAGTTTAAAGTCTATAATTGAAAGTCTAGGGCTAGAGTTTAAAGGTGAGTATTTAGAAATAGATAAGTATTATAAGCATCCATGTAGAGATTTCTTATCAACAGATGAGGCATTAAGACTTAGGATAATAGGAGATAAAGTACTCTTAACATATAAGGGGCCTAGGAGAGATTCTAGGTTTAAGGAGAGGATAGAGTTATCAGTCACGGTACCTCAAGATGTAGAGGATATTCTACATAATCTAGGATTTCAGGAATCTCTAGTAGTAGTTAAGAAGAGGAGGTATTATGAGGGGTTAAATGTCGTCATAACTATTGATATAGTAGAGAATTTAGGATGTTTTATTGAAATCGAGTCTAAGCGTGGAGAAGTAGGTGATGTAGAGAGTTTAGTTAAAATTCTAGGGTTAACTATGGATCAGTATGTTAGTGAAACTTATGTAGAAATGCTCCTCAAAAAAATTAACCCTTAGTTACACCTATAGGCCTCATCCTAGCAACTAGCTTACTTATCTTGACAGCATCAGCTACTTCTGCAACTTTATCTACATCTTTGTATGCTTCTGGAGTCTCTTCTACTACAGTCTCAATATTACTAGCCCTAATATATATTCCTCTCATTTCTAGTTCAGATACAACTTCTCTATAAGACTTCTTCCTCTTAGCTGCAGCTCTACTCATCCACCTACCTGCACCGTGTGGAGCAGTATACCAGCTTTTAACCCCCTCAGGGATACCTGCTAGGATATAGCTTGCTGTACCCATACTACCTGGTATTAGTACTGGTTGGCCTACACTCCTATATGCTACTGGGATCTCTAAGTGGCCTGGTGGGAATGCTCTAGTAGCTCCTTTTCTATGTATTATTAGTTTTACTCTCTTCCCATCTACATCATATTCTTCAATTTTAGCTATATTATGTGCTACATCATATACTATCCTCATTCCTAGCTTATCTGGATCTATGCGGAATACCTTCTTGAAACTCTCTCTAGTCCAGTGTGTTATAAGTTGCCTATTAGTCCATGCGAAGTTTGCTGCTGCAGCCATAGCTTTTAGGTAGCTTTGAGCTTCTCTACTACTATAAGGTACACTAGCTAGCTCTCTATCAGGCGGGATAGTGCCATATGTCCTCATAGCTCTCTCCATAATCATTAGGTAGTCACTTGCAACTTGATGGCCTAATCCTCTACTCCCAGTGTGTATCATAACAACTATTTGACCCTCAAATAGTCCATAGGCTTTCGCAATCTTCTCATCAAATACTCTATCAACAACCTGGACCTCTAAGAAATGGTTACCACTACCTAGAGTACCTAGCTGCTCTGCTCCTCTCTGCTTAGCAGTTTTACTTACAGTTGTAGAGTCTGCTAAAGCCCAACTACCTCTCTCCTCAATATATTCTATGTCATCACCCCAGCCGTAACCTTTGCTAATAGCCCACTTAACCCCTTCTTCTAGCACAGTATCGAGCTCTTGGATAGATAATCTAACCTTACCAGTACTACCTACGCCACTAGGAACATTACGGTATATTTCATCAATAAGCTCTTTAATCTTAGGCCTAACATCTTTAACTGTTAAGTCTGTTCTTATAACCCTCACACCACAATTAATATCATACCCTATGCCACCAGGGCTTATTACACCATCTTCTTCAATAGACATGGCTGCAACTCCACCAACAGGGAAGCCGTAGCCTTGATGCCCATCTGGCATTACTAGGCTATACTTCTGTATACCTTTAAGGCACCCAACATTCATAGCTTGAACTAGTGTTAAGTCTTCTTTCATCTTATTAATTAGGAAGTCGTCAGCATATATAATTGCTGGCACTCTCATACATGCTTTAGCCTCTCTAGGTATAGTCCAGGTAAACTCATCTATCCTCTTTATGGGAACAGTCATGCTAGACTCGCCCTATAACTATTCTATCTAATATGAGGTTTTAAAGTTTAATTATTTATCTTAAACTTTCGGGATAACGAGTTGTCTTATGAGAATGGGGGGCCCTTAGTCCAAGGGTTAATAGTTGTCGGCTCATGCCTAGACTCTACTGTTAAAGTCCCTCTAGACGTATACATTAAGCTCCTAGATAGAACTCCTAGGGAAGAATATGGGGATTTCGGGTTCCCTCTTGGGAGGTTTATTAGAGGGGATTTGAGTAGTATAGTAGATAATATTAGTGAATGTGTCTCTAGAAATGTTGACTTTATAATTTTAACTACAGAGAAGGGGTTCATGAATATTAGAGTCTTAGAGGATAGACTTGGGAGTGAGCTTTTAAATTATGTAGGTAAAGGTTGGGTTATAGATGCACCTAAAGTAAACCCAAATGAGGCCAAGAGAATTGTTATTGAGCATACTAGTGCTAACCCGGTACATCCACTACACATAGGTCATGCTAGGAATGCTAGTTTAGGAGATTCTCTATCTAGGATGTTAAAGGCTAGAGGCCATATAGTTATAAGGAGGTACTATGTTAATGATGTAGGCAGGCAGATGGCCGTAGTAGCTTTAGGCCTTAGAATACTCGGCATTAGCCCTAATGAGTTAGCTAGTAGATTAAATATGAAAATAGATCATGCTATTGGTTGGGTTTACGCTATAACACATACATCTATAGATTATGTATCTGCAAATAATAGAGGTAACATCAATGAGGCTGAGAAGCTAGCCTCAATACTAGCTAAGCTAAGAGAAAGAGGAGACTCTAAACTAGCAGACTATATAATTAACAGTATATTATCAATAGATAATCCTGAAGCACTACTATCAGAGATTATGGCTAGATATGAGTATGGGCTCGAACCTGAGAAGAGCCTAATAATGTCTATAGCTAAAGCCGTAATTGAAGGATTTAATATGACACTTTCTAGAATAGGAGTTGCCTTTGATTATATAGACTGGGAGAGTAGTATTGTGTGGAGTGGTCTAGTAGCAAATGTCCTAGAGGCTATTAAGCAAAGCAAGTATATTACAAAATATAAGGATACACTAGCCTTAGATATAATGAGTATAGTAAGGGATAAGATTGGAGATGATGAGAGCCTTAGAGAAGTATTCAAAATTCCTAAAGGCTTCGATATACCCCCCATGGTCTTAGTTAGGAGTGATGGTACTACACTATACTGGACCAGAGATATAGCATATAGTATATTTAAATTTAGAGATTCTAATGCTGATATTGTTATAAATGTTATTTCAGGAGAGCAGAGGCTCCCACAGCTTCAAATACGGCTAGCTCTCCTAGGCTTAGGCTTAGCTAGGGAAGCCCATAACATGATACATTACGATTATGAAATAGTAAGACTACCGGGCAGGGTCATGAGCGGTAGGAGAGGAGAGTATGTTAGCCTAGATGAGATTCTAGACGAGGCTAAGGCTAGAGCATTACAAGAGATTCTAGCTAGGAATACTAGTATAGATATGAGTTTAGCTGAGAGTATAGCAGAGAAAATAGCTGTAGGTGCTATAAGGTTTAGCCTAGCGCAGCCTGGAGCTCTTAAACCAATAGTATTTGATGTTGAGAAAATACTAAACTTTGAAGAGAATACAGGCCCATACCTCCAGTATACTTACGCTAGAGCCCACAATATCTTAGAGAAGCACGGACCTATAGACTATAGACTAGTAGATCCTACAGCCTATAAGGATAGAGAAAGAAGGTCTCTACTAATACATACATTAATGTATCCCCTCATATCAGCTAAAGCAATAGATGAGCTTAGACCAGAGGATATAGCATCATACCTACTTAAACTAGCAGATATATTTAATAGATGGTATCAGAGAGATAGTGTAATACATGAACAGAATATAGGGTTTAGGGAAGCTAAAGCTCTACTAGTAAAGCTAGTTAGAGACGCTCTAAGCTCAGGATTAACACTCTTAGGCGTCCCAGTCCTCGAGAGAATGTGAAGCTGCTATGCTTATAAGAGTAGCTTGGTAATTAGTGGTTAACCGTGTTATTTATATTCAACACAAGCCCTCCCCATAGCGCTCGTTCATCTATCACTGGGTCATTGGGGGCTACGTTGACGGGCATTACCTGGGCCCGATTTGAGGAATATGTATATACT
>Ga0209394_1000176_pt1 | contig 59868 bp, 56 predicted proteins | sample JNZ201metaG_FD_184122 | JGI IMG/M metagenome (GOLD analysis project Ga0209394, IMG submission 184122) | Hot spring microbial communities from Jinze hot spring, China to study Microbial Dark Matter (Phase II) - JNZ 20120812A (SPAdes) (version 3) ...
AATTTCTCCATGTATGCATATAGGCATCTTCCACCACAATAATTGTAGTATTCACATTTTATGCATGGTTCACCTATAGATATCCTTTTTACATTTTTCCAATTATTGTTCCATAAGTCTCCAATTTCAGCCCATTTTGAGTCTACTGCTATTGGGCATGCATATATTTTACCATTACTGGATATGCTTATTGAAGTTCTACCTGAACCGCAGGGTGGACTTTCAATCTTTAAATCTTGTAATGCTGTTTTTAATATTCCAAGTATTGGTGCTATGCCTATTATTCTTCCTTCCTCAGCATTTTTCAACCATTCTTTAATTAACATTTTCACTCCATATACATAGTTTTCACTCCAATCTCTGAAATTCCTCCATTTTCTACTCCAAATAACATTTAATTGCCAATGTATATGGTCAAAAATACCTATTGATATTAAGTGTTTTACTTCTACATATATTTTCGATTTCTCTGTGACCGTCATCCTAGCTATTAAATCTTTTTTATAACCTATTTCTCTAAGTTTCCTCCCTGCTTCAATAACTTTATCATATACTCCCTTACCCCTATAATAATCTGTAATTTCTCTTCTTCCATCTATTGAAAGTAGTATTGCATCAAATTTCAACCAGTATTCGTATTTTAAATTCTCTATTAATGTGGCATTTGTTTGTATAACATATTTCGCATTTGGTATTTCATCCATGACTTTCATTATAAATTTACTGTTTAATAGTGGTTCTCCACCATAGAATGCTATTATTGGATTTGGGTCTCCCTCTATAAATCTTTGTAAATCTTCAATTTTATATTCTATTCTCCATGGAACTAATCTTTGTGGAAAACTTCCACCACAATATTTACAGTTTAAATTACATTGTCCTGTGGTATGTAGTATGTATAGCATTTTCTTCTTAGATTTGTTTTGCTTTCATTTCTCTTAAATGTTCTATTTCACTCCTCATATCTCTAAATCTTCTAGCTATGAAATATGCTTTATACTTCTTTGTTGTCGTCATAAGATCTAGACTTGTTAATCCAGATATTATTTTTGAAGCATTTCTACTCATAATCTTAGCCATTTTATCTGCTAGAAATAGTAGATGGTTATGACCCATTTCTTCAAGTACATTTGGATTATCAGAATTGTATAATATATGTAGTATTATATCTCCAATAATGTTTTCATCATTTTTCAATTCTATTATTGGTTCAGCAGATATCTTCTCTCCAAATTGTATGCATTCCACTTTTTTAATCATTTTGTAATCATATTTTGGGTATATTGGTCTATCATATGCAAATATATTGCTTCTTATCGATGGATCTTCTCTTAATGATCTTAATTGGAAGTATCCCTTTAACGTGAATTGTTCTCTTCCAATAATTTCTCTTGCAGCTTTAAATGCTGCTTCTAATGCTTCATCTAATTCCTCTTGTATTATGGTTGCCATGAATGAATCATATTCTATTGTTCTCCATGGAACTTTTATACTTCTATAATTTATAGCGCTTATAAGTGAGAGAAGTGCTTTATCACTTCTAAATCTTGGTGGTAGCATTGACTCATTTTTATTGGTTAATATGTATGGTATCATCGATCTCATGAGATCTGTTGAATTGGTATCCTTCACTATTCCAATTAATAGTTTTCCATTTTTTACCGCTTTATCTATTATAGAGTATAGTATGTATAGGTTTATTGTGTTTAAGTCTAGTGTCGTCATCCATTCCTCTTCATCTATTGTTAGAGGATGCTTCTCTCTAGAGTTATATATCTTGTTTAATAGTTTTTCTGTAGCATACCATACTCTATTCCAATAATTCATTACATCTTTATTTAACGTTATATATTCTCCTTCATCATTTAATAGGATACCATTATACTTAACATTTAGTTTCAATATGTCTTTTAGAGCTTCTTTAGTTAAACTTTCATTTAAATCTAAAATCCTTGGTAGATCTCTCTTTTTAAATTTCTCTTCCCCCTTTTGCATTTTTTCAATTAATCTTTTTATTGCAAAATATGGTAGGTATGGATCTCTACATGGTATGTAAATTCCTCCTGGACCTATGTATCCAGCTAAATTTATGTCTAGCATTGTTGGATTGCCATATGGGGTTTCTATTTTACATATCACCGATTTATTTCTCTTTACTAAATTTCTAAAGTCTCTTGCAGCTGGACCATAAGTTCCAGATAGCATTCTATCTAATACTACTACTTTGACTTCTTCTGAATTTAATTGATCATATGCCAATTTTAGTTCGCTCATTGTCATTAGCGCGTATGGTATGCTATCTATTGTTTTTATTAATTCAAAATCGTTTAGGATATATTCAAAGTTTGGATCTATATTTGATATATCTTCAAGCCATAATGGTATGCTTGTTGATAGATTTACTGTTGCTTCTTCAGCTGCTCTACTAACATCTATTTTTACCTCTGAATTTTTAATGGTAAGTTTACCATAAAATCCAACTGCGCAAACATAGAATATTAACATTTCAATTCTTCTTTCTTGTGTGAGTGAGCCATCTATCCCCAGAATTTTAAATTCTCCTTCTCCAAAGAATTCCTTAAACTTTTCATATATTCCTTCACTTCTATATTCCCTTATGAATTCTCCATAATACGATATTCTACTGATATCCCTTATTCTATTTTCAAATATTCTCACTAAATGATTTAGGGAATTCCTTAACTGCTTTGTTTCTTCACTTAGATTCAATTTTCCACCAACAATATCTTAGCTTTAATAATATATAGGATTTCGTTTCTAGTTACTAGTGGTTAAGTTTATTTCATTAAATTTCACATTTTGTTTTGGTGGTACTTCTGTCTTCTGTTAAGATGGTTAGAGCTCACATATTTATTTCTGGTAGAGTTCAAGGTGTATTTTTTAGATCTAATATGCGTTTTGTAGCTTCTCGTTTTGGAGTTTGTGGTTGGGTTAGGAATACTTCTGATGGTAGAGTTGAAGCCGTTCTTGAGGGTCCTGAAGATGCTGTTAAAAGAGTTATTGAATGGGCTCATGAAGGTCCTCCACTTGCCCGTGTAGATCGTGTGGAAGTTATTTGGGAAGATTATAAGGGGGAGTTTAAAGATTTTCGAATTAGATATTAATTTATGATTTTAAACATAAAAAATATTTTTCATTGTGTATTGATTATTATTTGGGTTTATTTAATGAGTTTGGATAATCCTTGGTTTAATGATCTTAATGGTGCATTTAATGCTAGACTTAGGGAAACCTCTATAAAGACCTCTTATGAAGAGGGTAAGATCGTTTTAAAGAGTATTATTGGGATTTTTGAAGCATCCTTTAATTTAGCGGTTCTTGATAGACTTTCTAAACCTTCTTTTATTGCTGTGGAGAGACCTACTGAGGATAGAGTTGATTACCTTATATATGAGACTTTTAGTGTTAGACCTTTACATATACAAGAGCTTTCAATGGATGTTAGTATGCCTAAAGCTTTAAGGGATGATTTTCTATTGAAGATTTACTCTATGTGGGGGGATTCTGAAGATACTTGGATTGATATTGGTAGTGTATATACTGGTTATGTTATGTGTATTCGTGATGGAGATGTAGAGTTTAAATATGATCCCAATATTATGCCTCTTGTAGGTGCTAGAGCTCATCTATTATCTTCATGGGCTATCGATAGACTCGTTAATGTTGAAGGTGGCGTTGAACTTGGTGAACTCATTGGTTTTCAACATACATTGAAGATTGATTTATTGAATTTAATAAAGTTTCATGGTGGTGTTTTTGGATTTACTGGTTGTGGTAAATCTAATTTAACTTCTCTAATTATTAGGAAGGTTTTAAATAATCTTAGGAATACTTCAATATTTATAATTGATGTTGCTGGGGAATATAGTATTAATCTTCTTGATGAAATCATTAAGAATGGCATGATATTTTCCACCGAAGATTTTATTGGAAGCGATGATGCTGTAGAATCATTTCTTGCCTCACAAGTAATTCCTGAAAGTTTAGAAGATAAATTGTTTGGGAATAGTGGTATAAGGGAGGCTTTAGAATACCAGATTCTAAATTTAATTGGTAGTAATAGGATTTGTAAAATAGATTTGGGTGAACGTAAAAGTGATAAGCTTAGTTATATGGTTGAGTTAATAGATGATTTGAGGAATGATCAAAATCAACTTACAAAGCTTCTAGCTTCAGAAATGTATTCCAAGTTAATTACATTAACTAGTAAACTTCCTCAAGATATTAGTTTTCATGAGATTGCTGTTAAAGATGAGTATAGGGAGGTTAAGAATGGTATTATTAGAATGATTGATGATGTTCTAGCTAGATTAGATGCCAGTAGATCTAGAACTAAGTTTAATGGTATTTTAGAGATCTTTAGAGATAAACTCATTAATGTTGGTGGAGAAGATTTTGGTTATGGATATTCCCCTTGGGATATTGCTAAATTGGTTATGGAGGGTAATTGTAAGCTTATGGTAGCATATGTTCCAGATCCAATGCAAGCTAGAGATTTTACATCTAAATTTATTGGTGCTCTTTTCTCCTTGAGGAAGAAGAGTTTTGGTGGTCCTAGGGTTTTGATTGTTTTAGATGAAGCACAAGAATTCATTCCAGATGAAGTTAGAAAGGAGGATTTAACTTTTCAATCTAATGTTGATGTTGAAAGACTTTTAAGGCAGGGTAGGAAGTATAGGATTCATGGTTGGATTAGTACTCAGAGGGTTGCTAGATTAAATGTTAATGCTATACAGCAATTACATAGTTATTATGCTGGAACTCTTCCTAGAAGTTATGATAGACATGTTATTGCTGATGCTTCGGGGATTAGCCCTGAAATCCTTGATAAAACCGCACAATTGGATACTGGTGAATGGCTCTTTATATCACATAAAGCAACTAGAAGGAAGAATGTTGCTTTATTTATTAAAACTCCAAATAATGAAGAAATATTAATCGAAAATTTACGTAAGATTCTCTAGTGATCCATCATGTTTAGGGGAAATCCATGTTTTAGAGAAGCACTATTATATGATAAACTTAATGGAGATGTTAAATGTAAAACCTGTGAAAGATTTTGTATAGTTGAAAATAATTCTAAAGGTTTTTGTAAAACTAGATTGAATTTGAATGGTAAATTCTATACCTTAATATATGGTGATGTATCTTCAATTAGTGCAAATCCCATTGAGAAAAAGCCATTATTTCATTTCTACCCTGGCAGTTATGCTTTAACTATGGGTAGTTGGTCTTGTAATTTCACATGTCCATGGTGTCAAAATTATATGATAAGTAAATTTCCTCCAGATTTAAGGTGGAGTAATTATGTTTCACCTGAGAAATTTGTTGACATGATTGATAAGTACGATTGTATTGGGACAAGTATGTCCTTTAATGAACCAACATTATTCCTTGAATATTCAATTGATGTTTTTAAACTTGCTAAGAATCGTGGATATTATAATACCTTTGTAACTAATGGTTATATGAGTCTTGAAGCTTTAAAACTTCTTTGTGATAGTGGATTAGATGCGGTTAATGTTGATATTAAGGGTGATTATGAAGCTGTATTAAAGTATTGTGGTGCTGATGTTGAGAAAGTTTGGAGGAATTGTATTGAATTTAAGAAGCGTGATGTTCACGTGGAAATAACCACATTAATTATACCTGGAGTTAATGATGATGAAGATTGCCTTAGAAGTATTGCGAGTAGAATTAAACGTGAACTTGGAGAAGATACTCCTTGGCATGTTACACAATATTATCCTGCATATAAGGCATTGGAATATGGTTTATATCCCTCTAGAACTCCAGTGGAAATTTTAGAGAAAGCATGGAGAATTGGTTATGATGAAGGTTTAAACTATGTTTATATTGGTAATGTTCCAGGTCATGATAAGGAAAATACTTATTGCCCAAAATGTTCCACATTGCTAATTAAGAGATATGTATTTTCAATTATTGAATATAATCTAGGTCCAGATAATACTTGTCCAAAATGTGGTGAAAAGATACCTATAGTGGGTAGATATTATGGTTAATTTACTTTTTGAATTTATTTAAGAGGTTTAATTCATTTAAATCTATTTTACCTCTAATCTGTGGATAATTATCATACAACCATCGATAATACGCTTGATCTATATTTTCACTAGTTAAAACATATTTCTCTATGTATTCTAAATGTTTCTTTACACCTTCCTCCACCTCCTTATCACCTACTCTGCCATCTCTAATCTTCATTTCCAATTCTTCTAATGGTGTTGGATAATATTCATCCATAACTTCTTCTACCTCTACTTCATCACCCATCTTAGAAAGTATTTCACCAAGTTTATATCCTGAAAGATTTGATATGCATAGGCTTATCCCATCAGCTTTTATATGAATTCTATTTGCTTCAACCCTCAAAGCTTCATCCTTCAAAATTATTCTATCCATCAATTTCTTCTTCCATTCTTTAACATTTATTTTTCCAAAAATTTTACTTTTAGCTATTAATATGGATATTTCCGTTGTTATTTCGTGGAGGCGTTTCTCATATTCTAAATTTTTATAACAATATACTTCAATTCTCCTTTTTCTTTTAATTCCCTCTAAACTTCTTATTATTGGTTCTATTGGGTATAACCAGCTTCCTATGGGGTGAATCATGAATTTAATCTTTGAGATTCTATCTATAAAATCTTTGAAAGTTATTTTTCCATCTGATAAAGCTTTTACTTGAGGTTCAATTTCCTCATAAATATTCACTAATAGTGTGTTATATTCTGAATCTTCAATTATTCGACTTGATACTTCAAGATTTGGTAGCTTTAAATTTGGTGCAACAATTATTTTTATTTTATTCACAGTAAATATTTTATGAAACCTGCCAATTATTTTTAACTACAATACTCCCATAAAAACATAAAAAGGAGTATGTTTTAAAATATTGAATTCAATTTTATTGTCTATGTTTTCCTAATCTTTACGATAATTACTAGTGCTATTATTATGATGACTAATGGTATTGCTATGTAGGTTATTGACGGTATTTGTGTTGGTTCTATTGATGTGTAGTATATGGTTAATGTTTGATTTTGATTTAATACTATTGTTCTAGTGGTTTGAGTATTTCCATCACTCCATTTCTCAAATTTATATTGTTTTCCTGCAATGGTTAATTCTTGTGGTATTGTTATTATGTATTTTGCTTCTTCTAATGTTGCTGTGTAAGGTGTTGTTACAGTTGTTCCATTGATAGTTACCGTTAATCCTTCTATTGGTGATGATAGTATTTTTAATGTGTATTTCGGTTTTGGTTGTCCAACAATTACATTTGTGGTTGTCTCCGCAGTTTTTCCAGAGAGATCTATAACTGTGGCTTTTAGTGTCATTATTGTATCTATTGGTATGGGTGGTATCCATACATCATATGTTATTCTCCCATTTTCGGCTTTTACTAAGTCAATTATGCTTGTTTTCTGCCAGTTTCCCTCGCTTGTTTTATATTCTACCTCTACTTCTTTTACTCCCCATCCACTATCAAATGCTTCAATAGTTATTTTAACCCATTTATTCTTGTCTATATTTTGCGGTATATTTACAAATTTTATTTGTGGTGTATCTTTATCTTCTATGCTTTCAATTGTAAAGTACATTCTACTTTTTGCTGGAATAGTTATATTTGTTAGTATTATATAGTATTTCCCATCTTTTTCCATGTATTTGAATTGTGGCTGGTAGGGATGCCATTTATATTTTGTTATTGGTATATCTGCTGGTACTTGGAATATTATCCTTGGATTTGTTATTGTTATATTTAATTCATTAGATATTACTATTGATACTACATGTGATGAACCGTTATTTGATGGTGTATAATAGTATTCTAGGTAGCCGAGTTTATATGGTGTTTTAGGTTTATAGGATGTTGTTGTTCCAGAGTCTATGGGTATTGAGTTTGGATATTTAAATAATCCTGTTCCAGGATTGTAGAGTGTATTTTCATCTATTGTTCCATTGCTATATATCCTTATAAGTTTGAAACCTCTTATATCGTAATTTGGTATGTCGTATGCCAATGCTGCTGGAGTTATGAAGTAATGTTTCTTTCCAGTTGAGTTATTAAATACTATTACATTTAAATCTGAATGTATGTGTTCTGATAGTATTAGTCTGACATCGTATTCTATTATTAATCTAAATAGTTCTTTTGCTTCGTTTGGATGACCTTTCCATGAAAGATAGTCTGATGGGTCTCCGAACAAATATCCTTTTTCTATATAGTAGTCTATATCTGTCCATGAGGTTATATTTAAATATCCTATTTCCCACTCCTTTAGTTTTTCTGTAAATAATGGGAAGTGGAAGAATATTATTTTCGTTTTCTCTTTGTTTTCTTTTAAAATGTTTTCAAGCCATTTTAATCTCTCCATTCTCACCCATCCATCTTTATCGGTGTCTAAACTCACGAGTAGGAATTTTCCTATGGTTATACTGTAATTTAATGGTCCAATTATATTTTCATAGAGTTTTGCACTTCCAATATCTTCATACTCATGGTTTCCAGCGGTAACATACATTGGGTCTTTGAACATCATATATGGTTCTAGGAATTTTATCCATTGTAGTGTTACTGTTGGTACATTTACTAAGTCTCCTAAGAATATTATTAAATCTGGGTTTATTAGGTTGGCTTCATACATCATCTCCCAAAAATATGGTAATCCTTCAGGTTTAACATCTCCACATGCAAGTATGTCTAGTTTCTCAGGCCACTCTGGAAGTATCCATAGACATCTAGGTTGAGATAATATTCCTCCCTCATAGATTAAATCTAAATTATATACACCTTCACTATACTCATTTGTTAATTTGAAACTTAATTGCCAAATACCTTTTTCAGATATGTAGTTTGCCTTTAATAGATTTGCATTTAATCTATGTGTTTCATTATATACTTCTGCTTTAATCCATTTAACATTGGAATCCATTTTAATCGTTACATTGAAAATTCCACCATTTAAAACTGGTTCTGGAAGGCTGTGAAGGGGAAATTTAATTTTTTCAGCGTAATATGTGAGTGTTTCTGCTTTCACGTTTAGTTCAATAAAGCTTGCTTTTGTTAATGTTAAAATTATTATTAAGGTTAGTAGGAGTGTTAATGTCTTTTCTTTCAAGTTTTTCATATATTCACCAAAATAATTTATTTATACCTCCACCTAAATTATTTAAGGTTTATATTTGGTTGAGTCTATTTATTTACGGTTTCGCCTCCTGTTTGGTGATGCCTTTGAAAATATATTTTTGTGAAAATGTACTCTACTCTCTCCTTTCATATGCTAGGGATATGCATCCAAGGGAGATATTCCTATTGTTGAGGGGTAAGAGATTTAGGGATGGCTTTCTAATATATGAATTCTTATTTCCTCCATTAACTACCCTTGGTAAAGGTTTTGTTAGTTTTAATCCTTCTATGATACCAATCGATTTAACTATAATTGGGAGTTTACACTCCCATCCCTCTGGAATTTTAGAACCCTCCGTGGAGGATTATAGTGGTATGTATGGTGTAATCATGGTTATCATTGCATACCCTTATAATGGTGTTGATTGCATTGCTGTTTTTGATAAAGATGGTAGGCATGTACACTTTGAAGTTGTAGAGAGTTCTAAATGCTAATTTTGCGATAAATTTATTTTGTTTACAACATAATTGATAAAGTCTATTTTAGATGTGATTATAATGGTGATGCTTATTGGGGGATTTCAAATTTAAGCTGGTCTTCCTATGTTTTTCACATACTCTACTTCATGTTTATACGGAGCTTCCTCTAGCTTTAATACCCATAATAAAAAGTGAATATGAATTACCCTTTTTAATTGTTAGTTTAATTGTAGCCATTCCAAGGCTTTCCTCCCTACTCTTATCTATTCCAAGTGGTTTAATTGCTGATCGTTTTGGTGCCACAAAGGTAATTTCCATAAGTTTATTCCTTGAGTTTCTAGCTGGAGTCATAATTTTATCTACAAATTCTATAGAGTTCATCGTCCTTGGTTTTTCATTAACTTCTATAGCTTCAACACTTTATCATCCACCTGCCTTAAGTGCTGCTGCAAATATTCTACCATCAAATTTTAGGAGTAGAGGTATGGGATTTCATGGTGCAAGTGGAACTTTAGGTGTAGCTATAGGCCCATTAACCCTTGGCTTAGTGTTAAATCGATTTGGCTGGAAATATGCATATTTAGTTTGGATTATCCCAATACTAATATCTATCATTGTTTCTATTATTGTTAAAATTGATTTTGGTATTAATGAAGGCATTAAAAGTAAATCTGATAATTCTAAGGTGAGTGTTAAATCATCTTTTAAAGAAGTTTTAAATTCTGTCTTCATCTTCTTCTTAATTATTATGCTTTTTAGAGATGCCGCTGGCACATCTATTTCTACATACATCACTAGCTATTTTACCTATGAAAGAGGGCTGGATCCTGCAATTTCAAGTATTATTTTTGGTTTAAGTCCACTTCTAGGGTTAATCAGTAATTTAGTTGGAGGTTTTATTGGAGATAAATTTGGTCTTAGAAATTCATTTACATTTATTATATCTATGTTAATCCTCTCCATTTTTGGTATAATCTTTTCACCATCAATTTACATAATAGTTTTAATGTATCTTACCTATGGCTTCTTTAGTAGTATGACTATGCCTATTACAAGTTCGATTGTTGCATGTATAGTTAAACCTGAATATAGAGGTACAGCCTATAGTTTAGAGTTTGTGCCAATGAGTTTAATTGGTATTATTATGCCAGTAATATTATCCATATTAATTACTTCTCTTGGTTTATCAATAATCTTTATAGTTGCTATTGTACTATATTTCATCGCGTTAGCATTATTCATTAATTTCGGGAAATATCTACAAAAAGGTAAATGAAAATTTTATTCAGTTTTTAATGTTTCACTTAATATTTTTAGTATTCTTTCACTTACTTCTCCAATTATCATTTCAGCATATTCTGGTTTTGCTATTGTTGGATCACCTATACCTCCAGTATCTGTTATTTCATGGAAATATCTGAATTCACTTATTGGTGTAGTCATTTTTATCTTTGGCTTTACAATCTTATTTTTCCTAACCAATTCTGGTCTATAGTACATTATCATACTTGTCTCATGTTCACATGCATGTCCCCATCCTGGTTTAGCCCATTTATCAATTAAATCTCTAGCATACTGAGTCCAATGTATTAAATACGTTTTCATACCAGTTTCTTTTCTTATGATTTGTATCGCAATATTTAATGGTTGAATATTTCCACCATGATAATTAAGTATTAGAAATCTTTTGGCTCCATGTCTATACATGCTATATGCAATATCTCTAACAACTTTAATGTAAGTATCTAATTCAAGTGTTACTGTTCCAGGGAAATACATGTGATGCTCTGAACATCCATATGTTAATGTTGGAAGTTTTATTAGTTTTAAATTGTATTTATCTGCTCTCTTTAGTATTTCATTCGTTAAGTTATCTGCTCTTATATTATCAACATTTAATGGTAGGTGTAATCCATGCTGCTCTAAACTTCCAGTTGGTAGGATTATGTAATCAGCTGTTTTTATGGCTTCTTTAGCTTCTTCCCAAGTTAATTCCTCTAATATCCAGTACATTTATCTCACTGTACCTTAATTAACTAATTTTACTTAAAATGTTTTTCAATTCTTCAATAAGTAAACTTATTGAAGAATTCACATTTTTAGTTGTTATGGATATATTTGATATAACGTTATACCCCATAGCTTCAAGCTTCATCTTTAAGTTTTTTGAGTAGTCTATGTCCAGTTTTGATGTTGTTAAGAGTATTATTGGTGTCTTTATTTTATTTGCATATTTCTTTATGAATCTTCGTATGATTGGTGTTTCCCTACCATACCATATTGGTGAACCTATTATTATAAGGTTGAATTCATCTTCATGGAATTCTTCATCTCCCACTATCTTAATAGTTTTATCTGATAGTGTTTCATATATTAGTCTTAGATTTAAATGTAGTAGTGTATTTGCATATTCATTTTCATGTTTTAATTCAAATACTCTAACATTCACATTTTCTTTTTCCAATTCTTTCCATATACTATTTACAATACTTCTCGTGGTACCAGTTTTACTGTAATAGACTATTGCAATTTTCATATTATATTCAATTTGTTTTCAGTAGATATATGATTTCCCATTTAAATGGTGATTGATACTTTTATTTTGGTGATTTAGATATTTCATGGTAATGTTTAAAACATAAATTTTACATATATTCTTCCATGTATTTACGTGCACCATTTTATTCTGTTCATGGTGTTGTAGCTTCTGAAAGTCCATTGGCTTCAAGTATTGGTGCAAATATTCTTAGATCTGGTGGTAATGCTATTGATGCTACTGTAGCAGTGGGTTTTACCCTTGGAGTTGTTTTACCACATTTATCTGGTTTAGGAGGGGATTTCTTCGCTATCATACGTGATCCAAATGGTAATGTTCATGTTATCAATGGTAGTGGATATTCCCCTAAGAATTTAACTGTGGATTATATGCGTAATTTAGGGTTTACTTCAATGCCAATTCATAGTGTATATTCCATAACCATACCTGGAATGGTTGATGGATTATATGGTTTATGGAGAGCTTTTGGATCAATGGAGTGGAGTGATTTATTAGCGCCATCAATTAAACTTGCAGAAGAAGGGTTTCCTGCACATAGGAGTTTCTGTAGAGCTTTACGTAATTTTAGTGGAGAATTAATTAAGGATATTGGTTCTAGAACTACTTATTGTTTAGATGCTGGTTTTCCAAATGAAGGTGATATACTATCTTTTAAAGGTTTGGCTCAAGCTTTAAGATTGATTGCTGAAGATGCGAGAAACTTCTATGAAGGGGATATTGCAGTAAAAATTGTTGATTATATTAAATCTCTTGGTGGTGTAATGGAGTTAGATGATTTAAAGTATTATCATAGTGAATTTCAACAACCAATAAAGATTGATTATAAAGGTTGGAGTATATATGAGATGCCTCCAAATTCTCAAGGTATAACTACATTACACATCCTTAAGCTTATTGAAAATGTAATGTTTAGCAGTATTCCATTGTTATCCATGGATAGGGTTCAATGTATTCTTGAAGCATCTGTAAAAGCCTATAAAGTTAGAGATCATTATGTAAGTGACCCTAGATTTATGTCTGTTAGTGTAGATAAATTGTTATCTGAGGAATTTCTAGAAAATCTAAGGAAGCAAGACATTAATGATAGGGGTTATACCCTTCCTTCTCAAAGCGATACTACTTATTTCGCTATAGCTGATGATAAAGATTATATAGTTTCATGTATTCAAAGCATATTCCATAATTTTGGTTCATATATTACTGAACCCACATACAATATCACATTAAACTCCCGCGGGTCATCCTTTACATTAACTGATAATCACGTCAATAAACTTGAACCTATGAAGAAACCTTTACATACATTATCAGCAACTTTAATCAATTATGGATCTAGATGGATGGCCATGGGCCTTTCAGGAGGACATTTAAGACCACTCTTACATGCTCAAATAATAAATTGCATCTTAGATTATGGTTTACATCCACAATTAGCTCTTGAAACTCCAAGATTTAGATGGGAACCCGGAGGAATTAATGTTGAATGTGAAAAGGGATATATTAGTGGTGAACTTAAAGGGTTTAAATATAGAATAATTGATTACCCATCTAGAATTGGTGTTGCATCAATAGTTGAAGTTCGTGATAAATTGAAAATTGGATATACAGATATCCGTGGAGATGGTTTACCCATAGGATTAGAATAAACTCATTTCAAATATTATTTTAAAATGATGTTAACTTTTGTGTTTCATTGTCTTTATTTACCACTTATAAACATAATGTTCATATGGTGGTTTATCTATGATTTTGGCTTTAGTGAATGGATTTTTAATTGATGGTACTGGTAGCCCTCCCTTGGATAAAGCTATTGTGGTTATTGATGGTGGTAGAATTAAGGCTGTTGGTGTTAGTGGTGAAGTTAAAATTCCCAGTGATGCTAAAATTATTGATTTAAATGGTTTAACAATTATGCCTGGACTTATAGATGCACATATGCATTTCATGGGTACTAGAACCCATAAGTTAGAGGAGAATTTTACAATTCCAGATCAAGTTAAACTTTTGAGATGTGTAAGTGATGCTTCAGCTCTACTGGATGCTGGTTTTACAACAGTTAAAGATTGTGGTGGAACTAATGGATTATACCTAAAATTTGCTATTAATGAGGGTAGTATTAGAGGTCCTAGGGTGATTGCTTCAGGTTATGTTCTAAGTCAAACTTTTGGTCATGGGGATGTACACTTCCTACCGATAAATTGGGTTAAAGAAAAGATTCCAACGATATGTGATGGTGTAGACGATTGCCGTAGAGCTGCTAGATACGCTTTAAGAGAAGGTGCAGATTTCATTAAGATCTGTGCTACTGGAGGCGTTATGTCCATGCGTGATAGACCAGAACACACTCAATTCTCATATGAAGAAATTAAAGCAATTGTTGATGAAGCGCAAAAAGTTGGAACTTTTGTGACTGCTCATGCTCAGGGAACTCAAGGAATAAAAATTGCTATATCTGCTGGTGTAAAAACAATTGATCATGGAATATACCTTGATGAAGAAGCTATCAGAATGATGAAGGAAAGAGATGTTATATTAGTACCAACACTATCCATTGTTCACCAAATAGTTACACGTGGAAAAGAAGTTGGAATTGTGGAGTGGGGTTTAATGAAGGCAGCAGAAGCTTTTGAAAGCCACATAAAGAGTGTGAAAATGGCTTATGAAGCTGGAGTTAAAATAGCTGTAGGAACAGATTTCGGTGGACCAGAATTATGGAAACTTGGAACAAATGCTATGGAACTAGAATTATTAGTTGATAAAATCGGATTTAAACCTATGGATGCAATAGTTTCAGCCACAAAAATTTCAGCTGAAGCATGTGGTTTATTAAATAAAATTGGAACAATAGAAACCGGAAAATTAGCAGATATAATTGTAGTAAAGGGTAATCCACTTGAAGATATAAGAATCTTAAGAAATATCGAAAACATAAAATTAGTCATGAAAGAAGGTAAAATTGAAGTAAATAGACTACCATAAGCTAGTAAACTCCAATTATTAACATAATTTTAACAATTTATTTTGATTGGATCGTTGATTATATGTAAAGTGGATGACTATAAAATTTTGGAATAGTAAAGATGATGATTTAGTGAGTTTATAAAAATTTATAATTTTAATTGTTATGGTTGAGTTTCTATTATTTCTCCCATGCATCTAATGGTGGTTTATGATCTGGCGGTAGTGGAGATTTGTATATTCTTCCTTTAAGTCTATCTTTATGCTCCTTTTTCGCTTTTTCTAAGATTTCATTTTTCATCATTAAGTCTATTATTGTTGCTGCCATGGTTTTTGCTGCAAATATTAATGATTTATGTCCTAAACCAACTGCACTTTGAGCAACATTCTGCCATGAATGCCCAGGAGTCCCCAAAACCCATGCTGCAGTACTAAACTCTACAGTGGGTGCTTGCCAACTTACGTCTGATACATCTGTAGAGCCATGGCTTACTTCACCTTCACCCCAAGGGTCTGGAATCTCATCATCAATCAATTTATCAATAAGCTTCTCCCACCCAGGTCTTTTCGAATTTCTCAATTGGTTTATCTTTGCCTCTAATGGTATTGTTTTAGCTATTTCCTGTGCAAACTTTAAATCTTCCTCACTATACTTTGGTAAACCTATTTCCCTCATGTTCTTAACTATTAATTCAGCTATCACTTTATTTGGTATTTTGTTGTATACCCCCTTTATGAATTCTACTTTGTATTGTGTTTGTGTCATTAATGCTGCTCCTTTAGCTATATCCAAAATCCAATTATAAATTTGATCAACTTGTTCTCTTTCCGGAGCTCTTATTAGATACCAGCTTCTAGCATAGTCAGGAACAATGTTTGGTTGGCCTCCACCTCTCTCAATAATATAGTGGATTCTAGCATCCTGTATAACATGCTCCCTCATATAATTAACACCAACATTCATAAGCTCAACAGCATCCAAAGCACTCCTACCAGCTTCTGGATTACTTCCAGCATGTGAAGATTTACCATAAAAGTGGAATTTCACTGAATTGTTCGCTAAACTGCTCATTAGAGTTGCTCCATTCATTGTACTTGGATGATGACTTATAACAGCATCTACATTGTTGAAATAACCATCTCTAACCATAAACACTTTTCCACTAAAGTTCTCTTCAGCTGGGCAACCGTAAAACCTAATAGTCCCTTTAATACCAAATCTTTCCATGGCATACCTAACAGCTATTGCAGCTGCAAGCCCACTAACACCATGAATATTATGTCCACATCCATGTCCCGGTCCCCCTTCAACTATTGGTTCTTTCCATGAAACCTTCTTCTGTGAAAGATTAGGCAAAGCATCATATTCACCCATAACGCCAATAACAGGTTGACCGGATCCCCACGTAGCTATAAAAGCTGTGGGCATACCTGCAATACCCATTTCAACCTTAAACCCATGCTTCTCAAGTTCATCAGCAAGAAGCTTAGAAGACTTAAATTCTTTCAAACCTAATTCCGCATATTCCCACACAGTATCACTTAACAATATTATCCTATCCCTATTACTCTCTATCCAATTTAATGCATACTCCTTTTCTTTTTCCACATATATCGCCACATTACATTTTGTTGTTTTGGTATAAAATAATTATCTATCACGATTTAGTTTTGGTGTATGTAAAACGCAGTAAACACTATGAATATTTACGTTAAAATGGTTGAAAGTGTTCATTATATTGTAAAGTGTGAAATTATTCTGCGAAAAATTATTTATAAAACTGTTTGATTTCTTTAAATTCTGGATAATCATAATCTCCACATCAATTTTCACGGATTAGCTCAAAAAGCTGGTTCTTCCATTTTACAAATCACAATTAATCCATAAATTTTCTACAAATTTACATATTTTATTTTTAGTGGTTTTATGTTTTGGTGTTATATTTTAATACTTTTCCTGGTAGTTTTCCTGTGTGTTTACCGTTTTCCATTACTATTTCTCCATTTACAATGACGTATTTTATTCCTTTTGGATATGTGCATGGTTTTTCATATGTTGCTAAGTTTTCTATTTCGTTTTCATCGAATATTACTATGTCTGCCCAGTAGCCTTCTCTTATTAATCCTCTATCCTTTAGGTTTAGAAATCTTGCTGGTAATGATGTTATTTTTCTAATGGCTTCCTCTAATTCTACAATCTTTTTCTCTCTAACATAGTATCCTAGGAATTGTGGATATGTTCCATAGCTTCTCGGGTGTAATGATTTTGGTTCATCTTCGGCTGATCCATCTGTTGATATTGTTGTGAATGGTTGTTTCATTATTTCTATTACGTCTTCTTCCCTCATGTATCCTTCAGCTGCTGTGGTTTCTCCATTATCCATTATGTATAGTTTTCTCATGGCTTCCCATGGATCTTCTAAACCCATTATTTTCGCTATTTCTGTGAAGTTTTTGTTTACATATTCTGGGTGTGTTTTTGAGTATGCTACTACAAAGTATGTGGTTGGGCTCCAAGGCATTCTAAATGGCATACCTCTTTTAACGAATTCCTTCTTCTTCTTTTCTATATACTCTTTCTCCATTTCATCCTTCTTTATAGCTTCCTCCTTAACCTTTTTCCATTTTTCTTCATCCTTCATATATTCAATTATCTTTTCCCTTTCATCCAATGATAATTCTTCTTCTCCTTCAATTCTGAAGAATTCCCCTACGTTTCTTATTGCAACTTTAAGCCATGGATATTGATCACATATGACGTCTACACCCCTCCTTCTAGCTTCTCTTATTAATCTTACAGTTTCGAATGGTTTCCCCCAACTATTGGGGTGGCATGCTTTATGATGTGATATGGATCCAGAGATCCCTGATTCTTCACATATCCTTATGAATTCCTTTACAGCTTCTATTAGCATTTCTTCTTCCGATCTTATGTGAGCCATGAATAAACCATTGTATTCTGCAACCACTTTACACATTTCTATTAATTCCTCAGTGTAAGCATTTCTCTGTACACTATATTCTAAACCTGCAGTTAATCCGAAAGCTCCATCATCCATAGCTTCTCTAAGCAGCTTCTTCATACTATTTAATTCTTCACAACTTACTTCAGATCTTTCTCCTCCTTCACCTTCTTCCCCAAGTACACTTGTTCTTATTGTTCCAAAACCAACGAATGGTGCAATGTTTATTGCATATCCCCTCTCCTCCACCTTCTTCTTCCATTCACTTAATCTAGTCCAATCAATTACATACTCAACTCCAAACTTCTTTAATCTCTCTTGATATTTTTCCGCATACTCCCTCGTCCATCCATATGCTGAAAATCCACAATTTCCAACAGCTTCTGTAGTTATTCCTTGCATAACCCTATTCATAGCTTTATTATATATCAGATTTCTAAATCCCATATCTGAATGTGAATGTATGTCTATGAATCCGGGGGAAACTATACAATTATTAGCATCTATCAATAATTCTCCACTTATCTTTGATTTGGTTATCAAAGTTATTTTCCCATCATCTATACCTATATTTGCCTTATACCATGGATTTCCCGTACCATCGACTATCCTACCATTAACTATTGCTATTTTAAATTTTGTCATGATTTAACACTATATACCAATATCTATGATTATATTTAAAACATTTTTCATTTATAGCAACAAAAATTGTATCATAATTTTTAAATACTATTTTATCTAGAAATTGTTATGAGGTTTTCTAAAGGGTTGATAATATGATTAAAGAGGGACTATATTTTAGTTTTGCTCTATTGATTACCTCTTTTGCTTTATACATCTTCTTTATGAGGTATACTGTTAAGCGTGGTAAGCCTCCAAAGATTAGGCGTATTCCAGGTCTTGATGCAATTGATGAGGCTATTGGTAGAGCTGTGGAGACTGGTAGGCCAATATTCTATTCTACTGGTGTTGGTGGTTTGAGTGGTGATGTTATGCCTCAAACATTGGCTGGTTTGTCTTTATTGAATTATGTTGCTAGAAAGGCTGCAGAGTATAAAGCTTCATTAACGTATCTAGCGGCAGTTCCAGCTATAGTTCCCATTGCTGAAGATATGTTTAAAGCTGCTTTTAGAGAGAATTATAAACCTGAGCAGATTTTGTATATTCCCACTCAAACGGCTTTGATGGCTACTGTTATGGGTATTTATGAGCGTGAGAAGCCTGCTGCAAACTTCCTCTTAGGTGCTTTATATTGGGAGACCATCATTTTGGCTGAAGCTGGTGCTAGAGCTGGTGCAATACAGGTTGGTGGAACTGGAAGGCTGTATCAAGTACCATATGTTGTTTCATTGTGTGATTATGGTTTAATTGCTGAAGAACTTCTTGTTGCTGGTGCATATGTTTCAAAAGATCTTCCACAACTTGGTAGTGTTATAGCTTCAGATATAGTTAGAGCTATAGTTATTGTACTTTCAATTTTAGCTTTCATACTTGGTGGATTGGGATTTGATCTTTCAAAGATTTTTAGGATATAAGGGGGTGTAATCGTTGAGTTGGGTTAGACGTAGAGAAATCCCATTAATCATATTTGCAGTAACATTTTTCATTTCTCTACTACAATACTACTTGAAGATACCATTCCTGGCTGAAGCAAATACTGAGCTTTCCAATTGGGTTCTAATAATGTCTACCTTTGCTCTGGGTACAGGTCTCATAGCATTATGTATGTATCATGGTAAGATTATCATGCAAAGGCGTAAGGGATATTTTGTAAGCATAATTTTCTTCATTGCAATGGTAATGTTATTTTCATCATATTATCTAGCACCGTCTTTTGCAGATTATTTGTATAATGAAATTTACACACCACTTTCTATTGCAATAATATGTTTTACAGCCTTCTACAATTATACCGCTATATACCGAGCATTTAGAATTAGGAATCTTGATGCTGCATTCTTTGCATTTGCAGCTGTTTTCTTAATGATGATGTATGCACCAGTATTTGAAGTTGTTATACCACAGACTATAACTGTGGCTAATTGGATACTTGATGTTCCAAATATGGGTGCTAGTAGAGGTGTTATAATTGGGGTTGCATTGGGGACTATTGCAATTGCTGTTCGTGTTTTATTAGGTTATGAACGGGCGTATACGGGGTGATGGGATGGATTGGCACACCTTTATGTCTAAATATGATAGGCAGATAATTTTCCTTGTGGTATTATTCTTAACATTTCTACCAGCTTTTAGACCTATAGGTATACCATTGCCACAATTCTATTTAACCAATAAGACTTATTATGCAATTGAATCCTTGAAACCTGGTGATCTCGTCTTGATAAGTTTTGATTTTACTCCAGGTGAATGGGTTGAGCTTGGAATAGCTATGAGGGATATTATGCAGCATTTATTCATTAAACGCGCTAGAATTGTTATTATAGCTTTCGATCCCAATGGTCCTGCTATTGCTCATAGAATTCTTGGAGAAATTGATTTGAAGGGTGCCGTTTATGGTACTGATTATGTTGTTTTAGGTTATATTCCAGGTTTTGAAACTGGTATGGCTGCTTTTGTATCTAATCCTAAAATGTTTGAAAGAGATTACTACGGTAATCCCACTGTTAATATGCCCATAATGAATGCTTTTAATACGATTAGTGATTTTAAGATGTACATTTTCGCTTGTCTAACTTGGGTGGATCCATGGATGAGGCAGTTTTCCGGAAAAATTGAAACCATTATTGGCGTTTTATCCTCAGATATTGTTCCACAGGTTATGCCCTATATAAATACTGGTCAATTGTATTCTCTTATTAGGGGTAGTAGGGGTGCTGCTGAATATGAACAGCTCATGGGTATTAAGGGTGAAGCCACAGCTTTTATGGATGCTGCATCTCTAACAGTTTCTTTGGGTGTTATATTGACTATTGTGGCAAATTATGGTTATTTAAAGAAGAAGTTGGGGGGTAGGTGAATATGAGTGAATTTGTTACTCCACTTATTGTTGGTGCATTAACTTTGATGGCTTGGAGTCTACTATATAGGGAGAACGTATTTTATAGGATTGCTGAAGTTCTTATGGTTGGTTTTGGCATGGGTTATACATTGTACATTTCTTTATCCACTTTGAATCGCATTTGGCTACAACCTTTAATTCAAGGTAAGTTTTGGCTTATAATACCTGCAATTTTAGGTTTACTTCTATACACTATTTACTCAAAGAAGTATTTGTTTTTGAGTAGATGGGCTATGGCTGCTATTGCTGGTGCAGGTTCTGGTTATGCTGTGAGTAGAGCTATTCCAGTTATGATTATAGGGCAAATAGAGGGTTTAGGTGTTAAATTTTCAGGGTTGTCTACCATAGATTTGATTAACCATATTATTGCTACGATTGCTTGTATTGCTACCGTGAGTTACTTTACATTTACCATTGAACATAAGGGTTGGATTGGTGGTTTAGCTAGGATTGGTAGGTGGAGTATGATGTTAGCTTTTGGCTCTACTTTTGGTGCAACATTATATGCTAATCAGATTTTCACCATTGAACGTGCAGCATTTTTAGCAAAATATCCTCAAAACGTATTGTTGATAGTTGCAGTATTGCTAGTGGTGTTTGACGTTTATAAGCGTAGAAAATCTTAACCTTAAATTAACATCTTTTTTCGTAAATGTTTTATCCTTAGAGTTCATATTATTTTTGACCCTTATGGTTAGAGTTGCTGTGGATTATTATATGTTTGTTGATGAAACTATTAGTAGAATGAATAAGGGTGGACTTCTATTAGTTTCTATGGGTTTGAACAATATTCCAAATGTTATGACTATTGGTTGGGGTCTTATTGGTAGAATGTGGAGGGAACCGTTTTTTGTAATTGCCGTTAGGAAGTCTAGGTATACATATAAGTTGCTTGAAGAACGTGGGGAATTTACTGTTAATGTTCCCAGTGATGGTATGGAGAACGTTTTGGAGTATTGTGGAACTTATTCCGGTAGAGATCGTGATAAATTTAAGGATCTTGGTTTAACTGCTGTTCCAAGTTATAATATTTCCGTTCCATATATTGCTCAATGCCCAATACATTATGAATGTAGGATTTCATTTAAATCTGAAGTTACCCCTGGAAGTTTAGAGAAAACTATTGAAGAAAGTATTTACCCAGCTGGCAATTATCATACATTGTATTTCGGTAGGATTCTTGGGGTATATGTGGATGAATCTCTTTTGAAAATCAAAAAATAAGTTTATTTATTTAATTTTTCTACAATTTTTGCTTCTTCAAGTATCTTTAGGATTGTTTCCAAATTTTCTTTTTCAATTTTAACTCCAAACTCCATTAATATTGTTTTTTGCAATTCATTTATGCTCATGGGTTTCCTCATATATAATGGGATTACTGTTCCCATAATCCTTGATAGTAATGGCATTCTTTCAAATTGCTTTTCTAATTCAATGTATTTATTCCATCCAATTGCTCTATATATTCTTCTTGTAGACAGTATTCCCACAGGACCTTTATACACATATTTTTCTCCTTCAACCATTTCCTCCCCCTTCAATTCGATTTCTCTGAGTAGTTTTTCTAAATATTCATCTTTAACTATTTGTAGTGTTTTCTCTCCAATGGTCTTAATTAGGTACCTATATCTTTCGTCTAGATACTCTTTATTGGTATATATCATTTCATTTGCAATGTATTCATGGAAGTATGCTTTAGCATAAATTTTTATTTCATCTTCAAAACCCCTTTTAGCTATTTTATATGCTGTTTCTCCAGCTGCTACTGCTATTCGCTTTGCTATTTTTGGATCAAATTTATCTACTGTATCTTGATCGCTATGGTAATATAAATCTGGCCATTGTAATATCATTATGGCTGGTATCTCCAATTGTATGTATACATCATGGTCGCTTCCAGTTTGATATGGTGTTAAATCGAATTTATATGATAATGCTCTTCTATGAGATCCTATTTCTTCACTTAATGATAATGCTCTTCTAAATGTATAGTATGCTACAGCTTCATATGGATGGTATATTTTTGGTGGTGATCTAACAAAGTTTATTGTTGATCCAGTTAATTCCTGTTTTTCTCCAATCATATCCAAATTTATATTGAATACTACCGTTGGTTTCTCATTCAACATATATGCTAGTGATCCTGCATATTCAGGTATCCAAATGAATTTTATGATATGTTTATCTGGTTCTTCAATCAATTTTTTCTCTATAGCTCTATTAAAGGTTAAAGCTAATTCCATTAATGCTGCTGAACCACTAACATTATCATTTACCGTTCCAGCTGGATGACAATAATGTGCTGTTAAATGGATTTCTCCACTTCCACTTCCAATGCTCATTGTCACAACTGGAATCCAAGCTTCACTTCTATATTCAGCTTCAACAGATATTCTTACAACTGGTTTTTCTCCTCTCTCAATTAATTGTATTAATCTATTGGCTGTAGCTCTTGAAACTGTTACCGCAGGTATTCTAGCTTCCTTTGCTTCTTCAGGTGTTAGAAATAATCCCATATATGGAACTGAGTCTTCAGTTCCACTTCTCCTATAAACAAGTAATCCACATGCACCTTTCAATTCTGCATTCCTATATACTATGCCACCATAACCATATGCCAATACTATTTTACCCTTTACATCAATTTTATCATAATTTGATGGATCTACTCCATTTCCAACGTGTACAACTTCTGCTTCTACTACTCCACCTGGGCTATGTGCCATTATTAAAGTTCTGGAGTTTTTAAATGTATGTAATAATTCTTCTTTTGGTTTTATCAATCTTAATTCTCCATCTTTCACTTTCCATCCAGTAACTGGATCATACGATCCATGGGGTACACTATAACTATATCTTTTTAATTCAATATTTCTTCCACTTCTCTCTATTAATGCCGTTTTTATGTATTCTCCAGCTTCTTCTATTCCATCACTTCCCTGAATTCTATGGTAATGACTTAGTTTTGTTAGAAATTCCATTAGCTCTTGTATTGAGTATTCTTCCTCTAGAATTTCATTAATATTTTTCATCATGTTTTTCATAGAATATTATGTTACGTTTACATTTAAACTGTATTATAGATTTTAAATGTTAAATAGATGTTATAGTTATAATTGTTGATGGTGATTTAATTGACTCATGATCTTTCTGCTATGAGTTGGATTGAAGCTGGTAAGGTTTTATCTTCTATTGGAATGGTTATTATTCCAGTTGGTTCTTTTGAGCAGCATGGTTTACATCTTGGTTTAGGGACTGATTGGATTATTGCTTGGGAACTTTCTAGGCGTGTAGGTGAACGTACAAAGATTCCAGTTCTACCAGTATTACCTTATGGTGTTGCAGTTCATCATATGGATTTCCCAGGTACTATAACTTTATCTCCAAATACTTTTAGAGCTGTTTTAATGGATATTTTAGAGTCTCTAGGTAAGCATGGTGTTTCTAAAGTTTTGTTTATTAATGGTCATGGTGGAAATTTAAATTCATTACTTGAAGTCTGTAGGTATGCTCGTGAAAAGTTTGGTATTTTATGTGTTGTTTGTCAATGGTGGGATATTCTTAGTGGTATGGGTAAAACTGTTTTAGGTCAACCTGCTCAAACTCATGCTGGTTATGCTGAAACAGCTTTAATGCTTGCTTTAAAACCTGAAGCTGTAAATCTTAACTATGCTATACTTTCCTCCACAAGGCAAGTTCATGACGAAATTCAACTTGAAAGTTTGAATTCAGCTAGATTTATGGGTGGTATAATAAGGATTTCACTTAAGACTTCTGATGTTTCTGATACTGGTTCTATGACTGAAGTATTGCCAAATGTAATTCCAGATGTTAAAGATTTTTCTAAGGTTAATGTTGAACTTGGTATGAAATTGGTGGATGAACTTGTTGATTGGTTCTGTAAATTTATTGAAGCTTTCAAAACTTTTAATATAAAATCACATAATGTTTCTGAAGAAGATGCATTAAAGTCTTTGAGGGGTGGATGAATTGATTTATATTGATGCACATACACATTTCGGTCCTCCCGGCAAAGATTTACCTCCAGTAACCCCTGAAGAACGTATTAAGCTTATGGATGATATTGGTATGACTGCTATGATTACAACACCACCATACTCATCTATTTCTGTTGATAGGAGTTATAGTGAAGCAAATCTATTTTTACTGGATGTTCAAAGGAAATATCCAGAAAGATTTTATTGTGTTGCTAGAGTTAATCCTCATCTTAGAGTTAAAGCTATTGAAGAAGCTGAATGGGCATTGAAAAATGGTTTTTGGGGTATAAAGATACATCTAAGGAATGAAGCTGTTTCACCTGATAATAGGGAATTAATTTTTCCAATAATGGATAAACTTAAGGAGTATGGTGGATTACTATTACTACATACTGGTGAAGCTGATTATTCACATCCTACAGCTGTAGGATATTTAGCTGAGCATTTCCCAGAGATTCCAATAATCTTAGGGCATCTTGGTAAATCCTTCTATATGGATGCAATTCTAATAGCTAGATGGTTTGATAATGTTTATGTTGATACAGCTCTATGTCATAGTATAAGTGCTATTGAGAAAGCAGTGGAACTTGCAGGTCCAGAAAAGGTTTTGTATGCTTCAGATTTCCCTCAGGGCTGTATTGAACTTGAAACTTTAAAAATTAAACTTGCAGATCTCTCAGATAGAGATAGGGAGCTTATACTTGGATTGAATGCTAAAAGAATTTTAGATGATATTAAGAAGAGGAGGGGTTTATAATGGTTGTTATAGATGCCCATGTATTTATTGGTGAAAGCATATATTTTAGACGTGGAAAATTCACATATGAAGAATTATTGAGGATTATGGATGAAAATATGGTTGATATGGCTGTAGTAGTTGCACCTCCACCTGGACCCTACTATGATTCTGGTAATAATTATGTTTATGAAGCTACTAAGAAATGTGATAGATTAATTGGTGTTTACCGTTTAAATCCATGGTTTGGAATTTCTGAATTTGAAAAAGCTAAAAAGGCAATTATTGAATGGGGATTTAAAGCATTATACATAGATCCACAAAATGAATCTTTCTCTATAACTTCACCCATAGTTAAACCTGTTATTGAATTAGCTGGTAAATTTGAAGTACCATTATACATCAAGAGTTCACCTTCTCAATTTTATTCAGCGGAAGGAGTTGTATTCTTAGCATATATGAATCAAAATGTTAATTTCATTACTGGGCAATCCTCTATAGCTGCAATACTCTCCACAAGATCCCCAATGTCACAAAACCTACAAAATCTATTCCTAGAAACTTATCCATTACGAGGTGGACATCAAGGAATAGATATGTTCCTTAAACGTATACCTGAAACTATGGATCCCAATAGACTTTTATTTAGTTCTCAAATGCCATTTGGACATATAAAATTTGAGTTAAAGACAATTGAACTTACTGGTATTGATGAAAATTATAGAAGGCTTATAATGGGGGAGAATATAAAAAGATTGTTAAAAATATGATTTTCAAGTTTTTAATGGTTTACATATTATCTCCTTTATTTTTGTTTCAAAGAATTCATGTGTATTTGCCGCCTTTATTACTATTGCTGTATCCGCTCCTCTACCAGTTCCAGCAATACTAATAACTTCTTCCCCGGGCTTTACATATCCAGCATCTACAGCCATACATGTTATTTCACATGCAACCTTCATCCCTTGACCGAAAAGCCTTAATACATTGGCTATGATTTCATCTACCTCTATAGTATTAAACTTTCTTCTAATAGCTCTTCCAATACCTCCAAATGCATGTGTAGCAGTAACAACTTTCCCACCATTTCTAATTATCTTCTCATAATTTTCCTTTGAGAATTCTTCTACATCTGGACCTCTAAACCATGCCACGTGGCTAACAACGATTAGATCGTATCCCTTAAACACTTCTGAAGCTTTTACTCCAGTTTCACCGGTTGTACTTGCCACTATTATCTTCTTTATGCCAAGTTCATTTGCACGTTCTTTAGCTAATTTCAAAGTTTCATCTGTATTTTGTGGACCTGGTTCATCGAAATACACGATCTTTTTGATAGACATTTAGAACCCTCAAATAATTAAATTAAAATTACACTTAACATTTACCATTTTAAATCTATTATCTATGTAGAATTAAACTCATTTCTACTTCAATAGTTATTGGGAGAAAATGGAGAGATAGCTCTGTTAAAACGTTTAATTTAAAACTAAAAATAAGCTACCCATATTCCTAAGTTAAATATGATTTTAAATTTACATGTTGGAAATAATTAATCCAGAAAATGGTGTATCAAAATTAATTTAGCGGTAAATCCTTAGGCTTAACGATATCGCCAGTGGCCTTTAAAACCCATATCCCCTCCTTTTCGGCTCTTTCAATTAAATCAGGCATTGCTAAACTAGTGTAAACAACTTTAATGATCTTCGGCCTAAGCATATTGGGATATAAATTTCTCATTTTCTCAATATTATGATTAATTTCATCAATAATGCTTGAAGAAGCTCTAACAGAAGCTTCGCCGATAATACATAATTCGTCAGAAGCTCCGTAAATATTTATCTCTAAATCTGGTAGGATTATTGGAAAAACATCAATTTCACAACCTATATTCTTAAGCCTATATTTAATCATAATTCTAGCTTCATCTTCAATCTCTAGCGTGATTTTTTCTAATGTTCGTTCAACTCTAGAAAGTCTAGAGTCTAATTGTTTGAAAGCTCTATTAAAGTCTTCCCTTAATCTTGCTATTTCAGTCCAGATCTTTGTTATTTCAGTCCATATTCTTGTTATTTCAGTCAAGATTTTCGTTTGTTCTTCTCTGAGTTTAACTTGTTCTTCAGCCAGCAAATCAAGTTTTTTCAGTATTTCAGATAATCCAAGGTAACCAGCAACTGCGTAACGGAATTCCAAGTCTCTATCTAGGAGATTAAGAAATTCTTTCTTTAAGGATTCCAATACAACCATACCCTATAATCTCTACATGTACAAAATATTTAAAGGTTTAAAATTTAAAGGGATGTGGAATCTCCTATTTACCTAAGTTATGCCTTTCCCACTCATTTATGTTCTGATTGATGTGAATAGTTAACATTTTATACTCATTTTAATCTATTCTTTTTGGTGTTTTGATTGGAGTTGAAACTGTTTACTGTAGGTCCGGTGGCATGTTATCCTCAAGTTTTAGAGGAAATGGGTCGACAGATGTTTAGTCATAGAAGTAAAGATTACATTGACCTTCACTCTGAGCTTTTAACTTTATTGAAGGATTTCTTGGAGACTGAAGGTGAAATCTTCTTCTTTCCAAGTTCTGGAACAGGTTTTATGGAGGCTTCCGTGAGGAATTGTGTTGAGAAGAAGATGCTTATATGTGTGAATGGAAGTTTTGGTGAGAGGTATGTGGAGGTGGCTAAGGCTAATGGTAGGGAAGTTGTGGTTTTAGAGGTTCCTTTAGGTGAACCTATTTTACCAGATCTTCTTGATGATGCTTTAAAAAGGAATCCTGACGTGGAAGCTGTTGCAATAACTCATAATGAGACTAGTGTAGGGTTGATTAATCCATTGGAGAAACTTGCTGAAGTAGTTAAATCCCATGGGAAACTTCTATTTGTAGATGCTGTTAGTTCAATGGGTGGAACTGATATTAAAGTTGATAAGTGGGGTATAGATGTATGTTTTACAAGTTCTCAAAAATGTTTTGGTATACCTCCTGGATTAGCTATAGCGAGTGTAAGTGAATTGGCATTAAAGAAGTCAGCAAATATGAAGAATAAAGGTTGGTATTTTGATTTTGTGTTATATAAGAAGTATAATGAACGTTTTTCTACGCCAACTACTCCACCAATACCTCAAATGCTTGCTTTAAGGAGGATTCTAAAAATTATAAGGGATGAATGGGGTGGCAAATACAATTATTTTGAGCTTTATCGTGAGAGAAATAGGATTATACGTGAAGGTGTTCAGAAAATTGGTTTATCACTATTTCCACGTAAAGGATTTGAAAGTCCAACTGTAAGTTGTATTAATGCTCCTAAGGGTATGACTGGAGATGAAGTGTATGAAGTCATGAGGGAAAGAGGTTTTGAATTGGCACATGGATATGGAAAGATAAAGGATAAAACCTTTAGAATAGGTAATATGGGGTATATTGAATTCAAAGATATATACGAAATGCTCAAAAATCTTGAGGATGTAGTTAAATCCAAACTATAATTTTTAATGTTAACTTAAACTATTAAACTATTTATTCATTTACGTATATGGTGTCTCCTTCAATTCTTATTTTATCTCCACTTTTAATTTTCTTTATATCCACTTTATCTATACATGGTATATCTGATATTATTGTTCCAACAGCTATTATTGGTTCACATTCTTCATTTATTATTGCTTTAGGTGCTGTGCCCTTCTTTTTCATTCTATATAGTATATATGTTCCAACAGTAGACCCTTTCCCATGTGGGAATACAAGTATTTTCCCACTTATAATTTCCCCTTCCAATGGATGATTTCTCTCAATTATTTTCCCTGTTTCTGGATCTACTCCTCCAAAGAATGCTATTGGCTCCATGGAAACTAATGCTTCTCCTTCAACATTTCCCGCTTTTATAATTCTACCTTTAATTATCAATCCACTCCCCCTCTAAAGCTGCTTTTATACATTGATTTAGATTTCCAAATCTAACTTTAACTTTTGAGTGTAATGGTGCGAGTAGAGCCATTTTACCACTATTTGTAGCTAATGTTTTAAAGCCTAAATCTTCTATTGGAGCTACAATTATACATGTATCCCTAATAACTTTTCCACCAGCTTCATTTATAACATCTATTAATCCTAGCTTTTTTGCTTCATTGTATAAGTATCTAGATGTTGTTATCCAAAGTTCTGTTTTAATCTTTCTTCCCCTAATTAATCTAGCTATTTCAGTTATTTCATTAATTGATGTATGTGGACATCCAATACTTACAAGATCTATATCTTTAACGTCGGAATTCAATGTTTCATAAGCTTCCTTTAAACTTGTGATTTCTATTTCTTCTGCATTTTCTTTAATCATTTTCTTCATGTTTGTTTCAGGTGTAATCCCTTCTATATGAAATAATCCTATGGCTCCACTTGCAGCCATAGCTGCCCCCAAAGCTTTCAATTCATCTAAACTTGCACTTTTTACACCAATAATATATGGAATTTTATTACCTATTTTTTTACCAATGAGATATCCTAAAGCTCCAAAATCAGATATCCCCTTTACTTCACATTTAACATTTATCTTATAATCTGCTAATCTATTTTCGTCTAAATGTAATCCATAATTTGCAGTTCTACCGGTTATTGCTGATGCTAATGCTGATATGCCACTTTCCCTATTAGTTCTAGCTCCTAAAACTGAATTTACATATATTATTGCTGATGATTCACCCCAAGCTACATGTTTTCCCAATTTTGGTTTATTCTCAGTAAGATATGGTGTACATGTACATGTAGTTTTAACACCCATTTTCTCATAGGCTTTAATTATCTTAATCTGTTTTTCAGCAAAATCTCTTTTAAATCCAAGGGTTTCCCAGAAATCTAAATCTATTCCAGCAGGATTTAATGTGGTTTTCACACTTACTTTAACCCCAGTATTAGCTATCTCCTCTAGGAATTCTAATCCTTCATCCCCTAAATTCTTATAACTTACACCTGATATATGTGCACTCTCAATTTTTATGAGATTTTTAGCACCATATATTTTACCTAAAGCTACAATTATCTCCATAGCTTTTTGAACACCTTCACCTCTTTCTCCATTAAGCATCATTTCTTCTTCCTTTGTAATTATCATGGTAAATTCACCATGACAATAATGCTAGGGTATTGTACTTGATTATTCCTATAGAATCTTTAAATTTTGTGATTTATTTAGTATGGGTATTTTGATTAAGATTAATAATATTGAAATTGTTGGTTTCAAGTTTCCTCTAGTATTCTTCCATCCCTTATTTTATGTACTTTCTCACACTTTTCCATAACTATTGGATCGTGGGTTGCTATTATAAATGTCTTATTCATATGTTTATTCAAGTTTACTATTAGATTCATTATTTTTATTGTAGTGTCAGTATCTATGTTTCCTGTGGGTTCATCTGCCAATATTATTGATGGATCATTGGCTAATGCTCTTGCTATAGCTACCCTCTGTTGTTCTCCTCCACTCATTTCATCTGGTTTATGGTTTACTCTATCTTCAAGTCCAACCATTTTCAATAATTCCATAGCCCTCCTCTTTCTTTCCTCCTTTGGTATCTTTGATAATATCATTGGTACTTCAACATTTTCTAATGCAGTTAATACCGGTATTAAATTGTAAAATTGAAAGATATATCCCACTTTTTTCAATCTATATTCAGATAATTCTTTTTCATTTAATGTGGTTATATCTATATCATCTACGTATACTTTACCCTTCGTAGGGGTATCTAATCCTCCTATAATGTTTAGCATTGTAGTTTTCCCAGATCCTGAGGGTCCAGCTATTCCAATTATTTTTCCTGTAGGTATCTCTAAATTTATGCCTCTTAATGCTGGTACTTCTATTTTACCGCGTTTGTATATCTTCACTAGATTGATTACTTTTACAATACTTTTACCTTTATACATGTCTTAATGCCTCCACAGGTTTCATTTTTGAAGCTCTCCAGGCTGGATATAATCCAGCTAATAATCCTACAAGTACTCCAAGTGAGAAACATAATGCAATATTTATGGGTGTTAGTGTTGGTGTAAATGTTTGTGTTGTTCTAATTTGTCTAATGCCTCTAGCGGTAGTTCCACCAATGAATGGGGCTATCCCTATGAATCCTGGTATAAACATTGGTAATATGTATGTTATGATTGCACCTATAATTATCCCTATTCCTCCACCTAGAGCTCCTATAATTATTGCTTCTGCTAGAAACATCTTCAAGATTTCTCTATTTCTTGCTCCTATGGCTTTTAATATTCCAATTTCACGTGTTCTTTCGGATATAGCCATAAACATAGTATTCATTACACCGAAGCTTCCAGCTAATAGTGCTACTAAGCCTATTGTTGCAAAGAACATGGTTAATGTATTTAGTAGTTGTGTGGCTTGTGTTATCATGGCTGTAGGTGTTGTAATTCTGACTCCAGGTATAAGATTTGATATTGTGTTTGCAACTTCACTAACTATATATGGGTCTTCACATTTCACAAGTATTTGACTTATTTGTCCCATATAACCTGTTAATCTTTGTGCATCTTCTAACGTTATATATCCGGCATTTTCTTGAAACATCACTCCAGTTTCAAATACTCCTACAACTTCAAAATCTTCTTGTTCTGTTGCTGATATCCCAATTTTAACTTTACTTCCAATAGTTATATTTGATGCTTCGACTATTGTTTTTCCAAGAACTATTTTATTTTTATCTTCTTGTTTTAATCCCCTCCCCTCAATTATGTTTAATCCTCCAGTAACTTCATCATATGTTGAAGGATCTATCCCATAAATTGTTATCCTTGATGATCCAAGATAGCCCATGAAGGATAATTGTGGTGAAGCAATGTATACCCCTGGTATTTGATTTATTTGTTGTAATAATTCTATTGGTAGTGTCCCCCGCATTATTGTTCCAAAACCACCGAAAGGTTGTCCTCCTCTTCCAGGAAATGTGGCATTGTATATTGTTATGTCTGCTCCACCTAAAGCTCTAACCATTTGTGTTACTCTTACATCCATTCCTGAAACCAATGAAAATAATGCTAACATTAAACTTACTCCAACAACTATTCCTAAAACTGTTAATGTAGTCCTCAACTTTCTTCTACTAATATTTCTAAAGGCCATTTTCCATATTTCCATTATTTCACCTTCTAACTTCATTTGAAAATTTATTTATAAAGAATCTCATGAAATACTGTTTTCATTAAAAGATGTTTACCTAGGAAGTTTTATGTGTTTATTTTATTATTGTATATTTAATGATTGAAAGATTATCCACTGGAATTAAAGGTTTAGATGAAATTCTTGAAGGTGGTATTCCTAGGGGGTTTTTTGTAGCTGTAACTGGTGAGCCTGGTACTGGTAAAACTATTTTATGTATACATTTTATTAATCGTGGAGCTTTGGATGGTGATAAATGTATTTATGTTACCACTGAGGAATCCAGAGAGTCTATTATTAGACAAGCTGAGCAATTTGGATTTAAATTCTCTAATTATATTGATGATGGTAAGCTTATAATTATTGATGCATTAATGGGTAAAGAAGATCAATGGAGTTTGAATGTTCTTACTATTGATGAACTTGTAAATAAAGTTTTAGAGGCTAAAAGGGTTTTGGGTTATGGGAGAGCTAGACTTGTAATTGATTCTATGAGTGCATTTTGGCTTGATAAACCTGCTATGGCTAGGAGATATTCATATTATGTTAAGAAGGTTCTCTATAAATGGGATTTCACTATTTTTGCCACTTCACAGTATGCTATAACTACTTCTGAAGCTTTTGGTTGGGGTTTAGAGCATGTTGCTGATGGTATTATTAGATTTAGACGTTTTATACGTGGTGGTCAACTTAAGAGGTATCTTATCATTGAGAAGATGAGGCAAACTCAACATTCTTTACATCTGCATGAGATTAATATTGAACCTTATGTTGGACTTGAAATTATTGGTAGGGTTAGTGAAAGAGTTGAAGATGTTGCTTTACCAAGTGATGTTTCAAAGAAGATTAAACGTGTTAAAGAGGAATCTGAGAAATTCGTTGGTAAATGATCTATGTGGTTTCTATGAAGTTGATGTTTACTTGTCCACCTGGTTTAGAGGATATTGTGGAACTTGAATTAAAAGAGAAATTTCGTTCTTTAGATGTTGTTTTAAAACCTTTAAATATTCAAGGTAGAGTTTTAGCTGATATCCCTGATTCAAATATTAATGATGTTTTTAGTTTGAGGTCTATACATCATATTAGGAGGCATATCTCTATTTTCACTGTTTCAACTTCTAAAGATGGTTTAAATGAAATTTATAATACTATTTACTCTATGGATTTAAGGGATTTCCTACCTCCCAATGCAAGTTTTAGGGTTACTAGTGAGAGAATTGGTGTGCATGATTATACTTCTATAGATATTCAGAGGGTTGCTGGTCAAGCTATAGTTGATAAATGTGGAAATAAGGTTGATTTAGAGGGTTTTGATGTTGAATTTATTGTTGATGTAGTTCATGATAAATGTATTGTTGAAATTTCTATAAGTAGGGAATCTCTGCATAAGCGTGGTTATAGGGTTTTTGAACATCCAGCTGCTTTAAGACCTACCATTGCTTATGGTATGGTTAGACTTTCAAATCCATTGGAAGGAAATGTGTTTGTAGATCCTATGGTTGGTGGTGGAACTATATTGATTGAAGCTGCTCTACATATGGGTTCTAAACTTAAGCTTTATGGTTTAGATATTAATGAGAGGTTTATTGAAGGCGCTAAAGCTAATGCTGAAGCTGCTGGAGTATCCAATCTTATAACTCTAATGAAAGGTGATTGCACTCGTCTTTCTGATTTTATTCATGGTATTGATAGAATTGTATCCAATCCTCCATATGGAATTAGGATGGATCCTAAAATTGGTGTTAAAAAGCTTTACTCACTTTTTGCATCTGAAGCTTATAAATGTATGAATGATGGTGGAAGACTTGTTATAATAACTTTAAAGGAGGGTGTTATGCGTAAAGCCCTCCTCACAGCTGGATTTAACATACTACATGAAAGATATGTTTTACATGGTGATTTGAGGACTAGGATATTCATAGCTGAAAAATAAATAACTACTATTTAAACGTTAAACTTTTATTCGTATTATACATATTGTCAGATATGAAGTATCGTGAGAGATTAGTGGAAGGAGATTATGACGTTCTTTCAGTTCTTAAATCTAAAATGGATTCTAGACACTTAAATAATTTTTTGAAGATCAATAATTCTGAACTTCATAGATGGATTGCAGATATAATAGTTTTATGTGAACCTTCATCTGTATATGTGAATACTGGTAGTGACGAGGATATAGAGTATTTTAGGCGTATAGCTCTTGAACGTGGAGAGGAACTTCCATCGAAATATGCTATGCATACAGTTCATTTTGATGGTATTAAGGATCTTGCTAGAGATAGAAAGAATACTAGAATATTGATTGAAGATGCAAGTGGAATTCCACTTTTAAATACCATGGTTAGAAGTGATGGTTTAAATGAAATAAAGAGTATTTTGAAGGGTATAATGAGAGGTAAAGATATGTTTATTGGATTTTATTGTTTAGGTCCAAAGAAATCTCCACTTTCACTTTATGCTGTTCAAGTTACTGATTCAGCATATGTTATGCATAGTGAGAATATATTGTATAGATTGGGTTATGATATTTTTGTTGAAAAGGGTTCTGAAATAGAGTATATGCGTTTTCTACATTCAGCTGGTGAATTAAATGAGTATGGTTGGAGTAAAAATATTGATAAGAGGAGGATATTCATTGATTTAATTGATGATACCGTCTATAGTGCTAATACTCAATATGCTGGTAATACTGTGGGTTTAAAGAAGCTTGCATTAAGATTAACAGTTTACAGAGGTTACTTAGAGGGTTGGCTTTCAGAACATATGTTTATTGTTGGTGTTAAAGGTCCAGGCGATAGAATAACATATCTTACTGGAGCTTTCCCAGCTGGATGCGGAAAAACTTCAACTGCTTTAATGTCTGATACTGTTGTTGGTGATGATCTTGCAATTATAAGAGAGGTTAATGGTATTCCAAGGGCAATAAATCCTGAAATTGGTATGTTTGGCATTATTGATGGTGTTAATCCAATCGATGATCCTGAAATGTATGAAATCTTAACATCCCCTGAAACTGAAGTAATATTCTCAAATATACTTCTCATGGGTAATGGTGAAGTTTGGTGGAATGGTAAAATTGGTGAACCAAAAGGTGGATTGAATTATGCTGGTGTATGGTGGCCAACGAAAAAAGATGAATCCGGTAGCCTTATACCTCCATCACACACTAATGCAAGATTTACAACTCACATAAGATATCTCAAGAATTTAGATCCAAAGATAGAGGACCCGGATGGTGTACCTGTTGGTGGAATGATTTTTGGTGGTAGAGATTCAGATACATGGGTCCCAGTGGAGGAAGGGTTTAGTTGGGAGCATGGTATAGTTATGAAGGGTGCTGCTTTAGAATCTGAAAGAACAACAGCAGTTCTTGGCAGAGCTGGTGAAAGAGAATTCAACCCATATGCAATACTTGATTTCATATCTATTTCCATTGGTAAATTCACTGAACTACACTTTAAATTTGGAGAAAAACTTAAGATTAAACCTAAAGTATTTGGAGTTAATTATTTCCTTAGGGATGAAAATGGTAAGTATCTTGCAGAGAAGATAGATAAGAAGGTTTGGTTGAAATGGATGGAATTAAGAGTTCACGATGACATTGGATTTATAGAGCTTCCCACTGGAAGAATACCAATATATGAAGATTTAGTGAAACTATTTGGTAAAGTTCTAAATAAAGAGTATCCATTACAATTATATGAAAAGGAGTTTACTGTTAGAATACCACAACATTTAGCTAAAATAGAAAGAATATGGAAGATCTATGAAGGTGTACCTGATACACCAAGTCTATTATTCCAAATACTTAGAGAGGAAAAGGAGAGATTAAAGGAAGTTAGAGAAAAATATGGAGATTATGTTTCACCATTAAAATTCGATAAAAAGTAACTTGTACATTTTTTAAATATTAAAATAAATTATGTTTATAGTTATGTTGATGAGAAGTGAGTGATGTGTAAATGTTTTGTGCATTATTGAATAACTTTGATCATCAATGTTTAGACATAGAAATTTATTAGTATGCAACTCTTAATTGTGATTGTATGTTGGAAGTTAAGGATTTACATGTTGAAATTTCTGGTAAAAGAGTTTTGAAGGGAGTTAATTTAAGGATTAATCCAGGTGAGGTTCATGTTTTGCTTGGACCTAATGGTTCTGGTAAAACTACACTTATAAATGCTATTATTGGTGATCCTAGGTTTAAGATTGTTCAGGGTACTATTAGTTTTAAAGGTATTGATATTACTAATATGCCTATTCATGATAGAGTTAAGATGGGTATTGGTGTTGGTTTTCAATTTCCTCCAAAGATTAAAGGTATAAAACTTAGGGATTTTTTAAAGGAACTTTCATTTAGATTTAAGAGTAATGTGAATATTGATGAATTAGTTAATAAATTGAATATGAGTAATCTTCTTGATCGTGAACTTAATGTTGGTTTTTCTGGTGGTGAAATGAAGAAATGTGAAATCTTGCAAATTTTAATACAGTCCCCTGATTTTGCATTATTTGATGAACCTGATTCTGGTGTTGATGTGGAGAATCTTGTTTTAATAGCTAATGTGATTAATGAATTTTTTGGTTTAAATGTTAAACCTAGTTTGAGGAAGAAGTCTATATTGATTGTCACACATTTAGGTTATATATTAAATTATATTCGTGCTGATCGTGCTCATGTAATTATTGATGGTGTTATTGCATGCTCTGGTAAACCTGATGAAATTATAAGTAATATTAGGATTCACGGTTTTGAGGTGTGTTCTAAATGTATAGAGGAGAAAATGGAAAGATAAAGGATGTTAAGGAGAGGGCTAAGAAATCTATTGATAAACCTCCCAGTGTAGGTCTTGATTTGGATATTTCAAGATTCAAATTTTCTTCTGAAGTACATGAATTTATTAGTAGAGATTTAGAGGAGAAAGCTTCTAGTATTGGTGTAGATGTAAGTGGTAAAGGTAGAGCTGGGAATTATCTTCAAATAGATTCATCAATAGTTTTTGAAGAATCTTTGCATCAAAGTGTTGAGGTTATGTCTATTTCTAAAGCTCTTGAAACATATGATTGGCTTTTAGATTATTATTGGAGGGCTCTAGATGTTGATATGGATAAGTTTACTGCTCTTTCTGAACTTAAGGGTGGCGGTGGAGTTTTTATTAGAGTTAAAAGTGGTGTTAAAGTTGAACTTCCAGTTCAAGCATGCTTTTATCTTAAGACTGGTGGATTATCGCAAAATGTGCATAACATCATAATTGTTGAAGAAAATGCTGAATTAAATGTTCTAACTGGTTGTGCTTCACCTAGAATTAATGAAGGTTTACATGTTGGTGTATCTGAATTTTATGTTAAGAAAGGTGGCAAATTGACTTATACTATGATACATTCTTGGAGTGAGGGTATTGATGTTAGACCTAGAACTGGTGTTGTTGTAGAGGATGGTGCTTCATTTATAAATGTATACGTTAATGTTAATCCTGCTAAGAGTATTCAAACAATGCCAATTGTTTATTTAAATGGTGTAAACTCTAGAGCAAGTTTAATTTCTGTTATTTTAGCTTCCAACAATAGTATTTTTGATGTTGGTGGAGCTGCGTATTTGAAGGGTGATGGAAGTAGGGTTGAGATAATATCTAAAAATATTGCTAAGGATGAATCTAAGATTATTTCTAGAGGTTTAATTGTTGGTGAAGGACGTGAGTGTAGAGGTCATTTAGAGTGTAGAGGGTTATTGTTATCTACAAAATCCATTATACAAGCTATACCACAGTTGGAAGCTAAGATTATGGATGCAACTTTATCTCATGAAGCAGCCATCGGCAAATTATCTGAAGATGAAATATATTATCTAATGGCTAGAGGCTTTAATGAAGATGAAGCTATATCAATACTAATTAGAGGTTTCATGGATATTGGAATACCTGATTTGCCGCCGATGCTAAATAGATATTTAAAACTTGTTTTAGATGGAGCTTCAAAGAAGCTTTAATCTTTAAATGCTAAAATACCTAAAAGATCTCTCCTAACCTTTACTTTAAATCCTGCTTCCATAATCCTCTTTGAAACCCCCTTAACAATATCCTTCCTACGTTTTATTCCAGGTTGACCTGTATAATGATATAAAATTCCATTTTTCTTCAAAACTCTGTACAATTCAATATAGAATTCACTACTATATAGTTCTCCTGCCAATGATATTCTAGGTGGATCATGTATGATTCTATCAAAGGATTCTTCTTCGATCTCACGTATAATCTTACTTGCATCCTCAATAATTATCTTAATTCTATGATCTTCTAAACCTTTAGACCAAGGATTTAATTCAGCTATCCTAATAACATTTAAATCTTTTTCAATACTTAATACCATACTTGCACCCATATTTATCGATGCTATAGCAGTATATCCAAGTCCAGTACATATATCAAGAACCCTCATTCCATAACCAACTTTTGCTGCTTTAACCTTCATTAATGCATCTTCCCATGGTGTTACTCCAACAATTCTATGCATATTAATACCATTTATCTCTAATGTTGGTGCTGAATTTCTTGCTACACATTTAAGTTTATAGTATTTTCCATCAGCATAAAATGCCACTTTCTCCAACGATTTTTCATCATTCAAAATGTATACATAGTCTTTCTCTAAAATTTCTTCTAAAACCTTTAAATCAAATATGCATCCATCTACAATCACACAGGAATCTTCCTTTTTAACATTTACTTCTTCCTCCGATAATCCTAGATCAAAACTCATCTTTACTTTATCATATCTTGATTTCACTGCTTCTAATATATCCATAGCAGTGTAACGTGTTAACAATTTCTTCTTCTTAAAACTATAATTGTATCCTGTAAAATTGTTGAGCATAATTCCATCTAAAATATTATTAACTTATATGTAAATAGTTTTCATAGGTGTCTATGCTTAGGATAATTGATATAGCGGTAAGAGAGGTAAAAACCATAGAGGAAGAAGAAACTGTTATGAAAGCCGCTGATATAATGTCTCAATATAACATTGGATGTTTAGTGGTAACTAAAGATGGAAAACCTACTGGCATTATCACTGAAAGAGATCTTCTTAAGAGAGTTATAGTTCCATGTCTAGACCCTAGAACTACTAAAGTTTCTAAAGTTATGTCTAAACCATTAATATATGGTGATCCTGATATGGATCTAGTTTATGCAGCTAAATTCATGATTAATCACAATATAAAGAGGCTTCCCATAATAGATAATGGTAAACTTGTTGGGATAGTAACTTTCACTGACATACTGAGGACTCTACCAGAAGTTGTGAAAAATTTAGAAGATCTTTTGGTTATAGGTAAGTTACATCCAAGATTCAAGAAACTTTTAAGGAGATAAAATTTAACCTTTTTTAAATAGTTTAACATATTTATTTAAATTTGGAAATCTGATAGATCGATTCATTGATTCACTACTATTTAACACTCATCAAAATATTCATGTATTTACTACTGATATTTTGTTTCAATTAAGTAAATTTTTAATGGAAGTATAAAAGTCAAAAGACTTATATGTTGAAAATACAATATTTATTTTGAATTTTTGCAATAAATGGGTAATTATATAGTTTATTATACCATTTTTTTGCAGGTGAATCCTATGAAAACTATACGTATAACCCTCCCCAATGATGTTGTACAGGAAATAGATTTACTAGTTAGAATAGGGAGATATTCTTCTAGAAGTGAAATTATAATTAAAGCTTTAAATGAATTTTTAAGTAGAGAATTTATGAATGTTAAAAATAGGACTTTTACTTTAAGTTTTCATTAATTTACGCCCTTATATTATTTGAACTCTTTCTCCAATAAATTGAAATGGAGGTTGCTTTCTAAAGTATGCTATTACATATTTTCCTTTACCATGCAATCTAATTATTTTACCAATAAATTTTTTACCTGTCTTTGGATGCGTCCAAACAACTTTTCTTCCAATTAATTGATGGAATATTTTTGAAGCATCTTCACCAACCTTCAATATCACTTGTCTAGGATTATACTTGTTATTTCCACGTTTAATGGAGAGTACTATACCCTCCATTGTCATCACCATTACACTACTTATTGATTCATAAGATTTACAGTATTAAATTTTTGTTTTAATTTTACGCTTTAAAGATGCTATGTGATGATGTTAAAGGTTTATTCCCATACCATTTTATCCTTTATTCTTAAGAGTTTTTAACATTATTTATTTATATGAATCCAACTAAAAATAGTGTGTTGCTTAAATCTTTTTCACTTATGTCCGTATGTTTCCTTAGTTCTTCTATCATCTTATATTCTGTAAAGTAACATACATTATAACCTCTATTTTCCCAATAAACTTTTGTCCTGTTTTAGTGTGAATCCATATAGCTTTTCTTCCGATCAATTGTGGGATATTTTGATGTGTTTCCCCAACATTTATTATTGCTTGTTAATGATAATAATTGTTGCTGCTATGTCTAAAGTTTAGCATTCTCCCCTCTATTTTCCACTACCAAACTCATCATTTTACTTGAAATCTGGCAAATATACTTAACTTTTATCTATTTTTGAGCTTAAGAAATTTATTTATTCCAGACATATATATGGTGATTTTTACGCCATTCACTCCATTTCATCTTGGTCCAGGAATATTCCTTGGTTTAATGTTTAAAAAACGTCTACATATACCCACATTCATTCTTGGGAATATTGTTTTAGATTTAGAACATATTTTCTCCTTTTTACTTTTTTCAAGGTATTCATTTCATGGAATTATGCATACATTCATATTGGCATTCATTATTGGTTTGTTTTTAGGGTTTTTCATGTATTTCCTTGAAAATAGCTTTCATGATTTATACAAAACTTTTAGGTTGGAGTTTGATGTGGAGTGTTCGTTAAACTGTTTCCTCTACTCTGGAATTCTCGGAACTTTGCTGCATGTTTTATTTGATTCTCCATTATATGATGATATACAACCATTCTATCCATTAACATATAATCCACTATATCATCCAGAGCTAACATACAGTATCTACATTTTTTGTTCTATATTGTTCATGTTTGGAGTATTTTATTGGCTTATTTTAATGTATAGGAGGAGTTGATGTATTTATTCCCATGGCATTTTATCCTTTATTTTAAGGAGTCTTTTTGCATTACTAATTGATATAAATCCAGCTGAGAACAATGTATTACTAAAATCTTTCTCACTCATACTTGTATATTTACGTAGTTCTTCTATCATTTTATATCCTGTGAAATAGCATACATTATACCCTCTATTCTCCAAATGCCATTCCACTAAACCTCTGGATGTTTGTTCATCAAATCCCATTACATCCATATACAATTTAACTGCATCATTCGGAGTTATGGTTTTCGTACAGAATAAACCTATATCAATATATATTCTCAATGTTGTTTGCATCCTCCTCCAAGCTACTAGTAGTGGGAATGCTTCATCACCATATATGTGTTGTAGCAATTCTTCACCTCTATGTGCAAGCCCCTCAGATATTGGTGTTGCTATTCCACTACCTATCTTAAATGTTTTTGGTATGTTTGCTAAACCTATCTTTATTGAATGTATATTATGGCCATAATATGCTTCATGTATTGCCATCATCATAAGCCACCCCTTTGAAAATGCTTTATAATTGTATTGGTTTAATGCAACATAGCTTTCTAATCCTCCTTCTAGTGGGTCTGGTCCTCCAGCATGACCCATTGGATAAACATCTTTTTCAAATTCTTTAACACCTACAACTTTACATGTAACTTCATCTGGGAAATCTAAATACTTTTTAGCATTTTCTTTAGCTATTTCTAGAAATCTCTCCATATCCTTAAACATTTCTTCAGGACTTTCATATGGAATATGTATCTTTTCCCTTAATACTTGTAGTGGATTTTTATTTGGATCAAATTTACTTGCCATTTCATAGAATCTTTTCTTTGCATTCTCCAATTCTTCTTTATACCAACTTAATACCCATTTTATTGGTATCCTATAATGTTTCTCCATTAGAGTTTCATATGGTATCTCATCAACTATTTCCCTCTTCTCTCCAATGATCCCTTTAACCTTTAATTCAAATTCTTCCACTGAATTTCTCATAATACTTAATTTTTCAATGATTTGTTGTTTTGCCTTTCTTTCCTCCTCTTTTTCTAAAATCATTTCTTCAATGATTTTAATGTATCTATCTATATCCCTCTTTAATCCATTTGCACATTTAATCGTTCTTATAATTTTTTCATCGCTAACTTTTAGGCATAATTCATATACTGCTGATAATATCTCTAAAATTTTCGTTGATAATCCATTGATCTTTTCTGCTTTCTCAATTATACTCTTTTTTTCATCTTCAAGTATTTTGGCGATTCTAAATCCTATTCCACGGAGATATTTACTTGGATGTCTAGTATTTTCTTTAATTCCAATCTCCCAGCAATCAAGCAATTCAATTAAATGTTGTGCCCAAACAATATTTTCCACATCATCTTCACATATATACTCCTTAACTTCAAGTACTTCTTTCCTTAATTTTCCTATTTCTTCAATTATTGCGTTTATGTTTTCTGCGGATGGTACATGCATTTCTTTCAAATTTTTTACATAAAAATCGAATATTTTTCCGTCTAACTCAATTAATTTATTTTTTAAGTCCATTTTCACTCGTTATTTTTATATATCTGTTATGTATATTTAAGTATTATTGAGAGTGATTTTCTTGTTAATTCAAGGAAGAATATCTCAATTTGTGATATTTCTAGTGCTGTGTTTTCTCATGTTGACTTCTCTTTGGCTTTCTAGGAGAAAGCCTATATTTAAGTTGCGTAAGATTGCTCCACTTGATGCAATTGAAGAAGTTATTGGTAGATGTGCTGAAATGGGTAGACCATTACTTATGGTTCCAGGTATTGAAGGTGTAACTGCTCAAACTCTCGCTGGGCTTACAGTAACTAATTATGCTACTACTTTAGCTGCAAGGTATGATGTAGAGCCTATTATGCTCATAGCAGTTCAAGATGTTTATCCATTGGCTTTGGAAAATGTTAGATTAGCTTTTCAAGCTGAAGGTAAAGCTGATAAATTTAGACCAGAAATGGTTAGATTTGTTTATAGTCAGTTTCCAATGGCTACTACAGCCATGGGTATAATACATAGGCAGAAGGTTGCTGGAACTATTATGGTTGGAGGATTCTATGCTGAAACTTTAATGATATTAGAGAATGCATATAAAGCTGGAGCTGTACAAGTTGGTGGAACCGCCAACTATCATAATATACCATTCTTCGTAGCTGTATGTGATTATGCATTGATTGGTGAAGAGATTTTTGCTGCAAGCGCCTATTTATCAAAGGATCCAGAGCAGATTGGAACCATTGTGGGTGAGGATTTTGGCCGTATGTTTCTATCATTGTTAGCTATAATTGGAGCAATCTTAGCAACTTTAGGAGCGGCGTATGGGAAATGGTTTACGGATCTACTTAGTATATAGGGGGTGTGTATCATGTCTTGGCTTCGTAGACGTGAATTACCACTCTTCCTAACTGCAATTCTAGGTATAATGGCATTTGCAGATTACTTTTTCGATATCCCAGTTTTACATAGTGCTGTTTCAGATCTTCAAGTTTGGATTATCATTCTTTCAGCATTTGCAATGTTTATGGGTGTTATAAACTTAACAATTGTTCATGGACGAGTTGTTATGAGGGAGAAAGATGTTGTTAGGAGAGCATTAAGTGCATGGACACTTTTCTTAATGTATCTTATGGCAATATTAGGTTTACTTCCACCAATAACGGGGCATCCAAGTTATAGATGGCTTTATACGACGACAATAGCTGCATTAGATCCAACAGTCTACTCTATACTTGCTTTCTTCATAACTTCTGCATCATATAGAGCTTTTAGAGCTAGAAATCTTGAGACAACTATATTCTTAGTGGCTGGGATAATTGTTATACTCTATAATGCACCTATAGGTGGCTATATACATCCTGGAATAGTTACCTTGGGTGCATGGGCTATGGGTGTTCCAATAACAGCTGGTCAAAGGGCTATAATGGTTGGCGCAGCTATAGGTGCTCTAGCTCTTGCAATTAGGACATTTAGTGGTAGAGAGAGTGCTTGGCTTAAAGCTGGAGGTGGAGGTTGAGAACATGGTTAAAGAAATTGACCCAAGGTATATGTATCTACTATTATTCATTGTAGTCGGTGCACCATTACTTAGACCTCTAGGATTACCATTACCAATAACCGCTCCAGTAAAGGCATTGTATGATAAAATTGAATCGCTACCTCCGGGTAGTGTTGTATTATTTGAGTATGGTGTTGGAGCTGCAAGTTGGCCTGAACATGGCCCCTCAAATATTGCAGTTCTAAAGCATCTACTAAGTAAAAATGTTAAGATAATCCTTATTTCACTATATACAGCTGAAGGTCCAACAAATTTTGCTACTAGAATTAAGCCTGCTATTGCTCATTTATTGGAAAAGAAGACTTATGGTGTTGATTATGTTGATTTTGGTTATGTTACTGGTTATGAAACTGCTATGGCTGCTATAGCTGAGAACATTCATAAAGCACTACCCAGAGATGTTTATGGTACACCCATAGAGCAAATACCATTAATGAAGAATGTTAAGACTGCTAAGGATCTAGCATTGGTTATTGCTACCGGTTATTGTGAACCTTACATAAGGCAATTCTATACTCCATATGGAGTTCCAGTGGCAATTATGACTTGGGGTATGAATGCCCCTGGGTACATGCCATATATTGCTGCAGGTCAATTGGTGGGTATGGTGGCTGGTATTAGAGCTGCAGCTGAATACGAAGTTTTAATTGCCAGCCCTGGAGAAGCTTGCGCTTCCTCTGATGCTCTTTCACTTTCGCATTTATTTGTTGTCATATTGATTGTGATTGGTAATTTACAGTATTGGTTAGGTGGGAGGAGGGTGAGATAATGGAGTTTGCGGAATTGGCTTCGCTTATTTCAGGTTTAATAGCTGCTGCATTAACATTGATGATTTACAGTCTACTTTATAGGGAAAATATATTGTATAGAATTGCTGAACATACTTTTGTTGGTCTTTATGCTGGTTATGGTGTTGCCTTTGCTGTGAAGAATATTTTGGATCAGGGTGTATCTAGGATTTCTGCAGGTAATTACTGGTTTATCATACCAATAATACTTGGAATAATGCTTTTCACAAGATTTACTGTTAAGCAAGCTTGGATTAGTAGATATTCCATGGCTGTGATGGTTGGTGTTGGTACTGGTGTATCTGTGAGAGCACTTATTGAAGCTCAAATAGTTAGACAGATTAAAGCTAGTGTAATTTCATTAACCACTGGACCATACACTCCAATAGACAATCTAATTATAGTCTTAGGCTTTATATCATCTTTCCTATACTTCTTCTTCACAGATATAAGTGTTATTCGTAAACCTATGGGATATATAGCTAAAGCTGGTAGATATGTACTCATGTTCACATTTGGTGGTGCATTTGGTGGAACAGTACTCAGCAGGATGACATTATTTACTGGTAGAATGCAATATTTATTATCCTATCCAGCATACTACATGATACCAGTATTCATAGTGATACTCTGTATAATGATATACATGGATGTAAAGAAGAAGTCTAAATAAATTTAAATTAAATTTTTTATTTTTTGTTCTCTTAAATGCTATTGGTGTATTGATTTGATGGATTTAAGTTATAATTTTGGTGATAAATATCATCGATTTAAAGATTTTGATTTTTCCTTTAGAATTTTTACACTTGACAATATTTATGGTGTTGATCCTGAAAAGACTAAAGTTTCATATTATGAGAATACGCTGAAATTATACTCTAATAGTTTCTTTTATGCTGGTGGTAAGGGAAAGATTGATGGTTATTTTGAAGCTTGCTTAAATGATAAAGGCAATTTCATAGAGATTATGTGTAAAGCTAAAATTGAATTTGGTAATGCAAATCTTCATCGTGATTTATCTTTTGAAGAATGGAAGATAAAATCCCTTGGCGTCTTAATTAAAGGTATTCATGTTGATAAGGTTTTAACTAGTTCATTTAATTTTGAAGATTTGAATTTAGATCAAGGTTTAGTATTGAATTATCCGAGGGTATGGACTAGTTATACACGTAGTCTACCCACACCAATACTTTTAACATATGTAAAGGATTTAGATAGATATTTCTATGCTTTAAGTATGGATGGAATCTTTAGACCTAAACGTTTTGCCATTAGGAGAGATTTAGATGGTGTTTGCGTTATTGAATTGTATCATGAGGAAAAAGCTATGAATCTATCTAATTTTATTGAGGTTCCAATTTGGAGAATTGGTTTCTGCAGTGATCCATGGGATGTTTTTAAGATGAGGATGAATTTTATGGAGGAGAAATGGGGGCTTAAATCTTGGGAGGATAGAGGTGATGTTCCGGATTGGATGAAGAAAGTTTCATTAGTTGTTAATATGCATGGTAAACATTGGACTGGGTATATATTTAATACATTTGATAAAATGCTTAAAATATTGGAATGGATTTCAGAGAGGATTGAAGGTTATAGAGTTTTAGTATTCCTACCGGGATTTAATGGGAGATATTACTATGATTATCCCATTTATGAACCAGATCCAGAATTGGGTGGAGTTGAAGGATTTAAGAAGCTTGTTGATGGTGCACATGAACTTGGAATGCATGTAGTACCAATGTATGGTGCTGTAGCAGCAGGTTTTAGATGGGTTAAAAAACTTGGATTGGAGGAAGCAATTTTCAAAGATAAATATGAATTGAGTGTAGTTCCACCTAATTGGGTTGATTGGGATGCTGATAGAGAACGCGATGATACATGGATACCGTTAAATCTTGGGAATCCGAAATTCCAAGATCACTTGTATAATTCCATTTGTAAAATTACAGATGAATTTAAAGTTGATGGAGCATTCTTTGATATACCGCATTTGTATGTTAATGATTATAGGTATGATATGTATGAAGGTTTAAAGGAATTAGTTAACAAGCTTAAATCAAGATATGGTAAGGATTTCTTAATATTTGGTGAAGCATATTATGATGCATTATTCCCATTAATACCATTCTATCATGTTCCTTTTCCAAAGAATTACATTGATTTCTTCCATAAATATGTTAGAACAACATATCATTTATCACATCCATCACCTGGAAGGGGGAGTACTGGTGTACATGAATTTGGTCATCAAAAATTCTTTATACCAAATCCCAAGGAAAAAGTGATACCAGCATTATGTATAGTTGAAGACACAATACCGAAGTATTCTGAAGAAGCTGAAAAAGTTATAGAAGCAGCAAAGGAATATGCTAAAATAAATAATCTCTAATTAAAATTCCACTGGAAACTATCCGTTAAAGAAGGTTTTAAGAGGATTGTGATTGTTTATTTGAAGCCTGGTTTTCTAACTTTTATTACTTCTTTATTTACTAAGTTTGGTGGTATCTCTCCATTTATGAATGCTATTAAGTTTTCCATTACTTTTTCAGCCATTGCATGTCTTGCTTCATATGTTGCGCTTCCAATGTGTGGTGTTAATATAACGTTTTTAAATGATGTTAATGGATGATTTGGTGGTAATGGTTCTTCTTCAAAAACTTCTATTCCAGCTCCTGCAATCCAACCTTCCCTTAAAGCTTTTACTAAAGCGTTAGTATCTATTATTGAACCTCTAGCAGTATTTATTATTATTGCGTTTTTCTTCATCAGCTTCAATCTTTCTTCATTAATCATATGATATGTATCCTTAGTTAATGGTGTATGTATAGATATTACATCTGATTCCTTTAAAACTTCATCTAGCCCTTTATATTCAATTCCAAGTTTCTCTTCTATTTCAAAATTTCTATTTATATCAAAGTATATTACTTTCATTTTGAATGCTCTACCTATTTCCGCCACTCTACTTCCAATTCTACCTAAACCTATTATTCCAAGGGTTTTATTCATTAATTCTATTCCAAGCATCATCTTTGGATGCCATCCTGTACCAGTCCTCCACCATTCACCCCATCTAACAAAGTGATCTGCTTCCACAATTCTTCTTGCAACTCCAAGTATTAATGCCCAGGTTAATTCAGCTGTTGATTCAGTTAAAACTCCAGGTGTATTTGTTACATATATTCCATGTTTAGTTGCATTTTCGATATCAATATTATCATAACCAACAGCATATTGCGCTATTATCCTCAATTTTTTGGCATTACTTATTAAATTGTTATCTATTTTGTCTGTTAATAGCGAAACTAATGCATCTATTTCTTTCACTTTTTCCAGTAAAGTGTGGTATGGTGGTGGAGTATACTTATCCCAAATTTCAATTTCATAATATTCTGAAAGCTTGTCTATGATGTCTGTGAAAAGTTCACGTGTAATGAATAATCTGGGTTTCATCATGAAAACATATTTTGTTTTAGTGTGATAAATGGGTTTCTAATTGAATTTAAGTTTATTTGAAGTATTTTGCCATTTCAATATTTTCTGGTATTGATAGTATTGCATCTATAGTTTCTTCTACTTGTTTTGTATTTTTAGTTCTTGGATCCACTATTAACCATTGAAATAATGCATCTCTTCCCCCCTCTAAGTATGCTTCTAATGCCCATTCCATTCTCATCATTCTAGGTTGTATAACGTAATTCATTATTTTCTTTGGTAGTGGATTGAATTTCATTTTATGAATCCCTTTACCATCTATTATAACTGGCATTTCTACAGCTACATTGTCTGGTATTGATGGTATTGATGATTGATTTAACACATTGACTTGATATACATTCCTCTTATCATTGACTATTGAATCTATTATTGGAATAACAGATTCACCACTTTTAATTGGTGGTATTAAACTTGTTATTGGTTTTTGACTATAGACGATTTTTGAAAGTTCATTCATCCTCTTAGTTAATCCCGTTATATACATCATCCACCCAATTTCAGAATCAGGTCCTCCAAGGGGGCCATACCAATATTGTTTAGTTTTTAGATTCCAATGATATTTCCATGTCCCCCCTCTAACTGTATCTCCAATTGGGAATAATCCATAGGTTTTATACATGTCTATGGCTGCTGGAGACATTTGAATATCAAATGGGTTTACCTGTGATACACGCCATTTATTCCAGTATTTTTCAGCTTTAGATTTTATCCATTCATCAATTAAATGATATGCATCTTCATTGTTATACTTGAATTTTGTAAGCCAAACTACATGATTAAATCCTATAACTTCAGCTTCTACAAGTTCTTTATTTAATTCTAATGCTTCAGCTAATTCAATATATCCTAAATGTCCATGGCATAAACCTATAACTTTAACCTTTGTTTCTCTACTTATTAATGTAGTTAATTCGAAAACTGGATTTGCAATTTGTATTAACCATGCATTTGGAGCTAATTCTTCAATATCTCTAGCAATATTCATTGCCAATTTAAATTGATAATAACCCCAAATAGTATGGTAATCTGAAACCATATTCCATTCAACGCTATTTATTCCTCTATAATAACCATGTTCTTCACTTATCTCTCTCATCTTCTCATAATAAAAGTGTCCACCAGCCATAGCGGAATTAATAATGAAATCTGCATCTCTTATAGCTTCTCTCCTATCAACTGTTTTCTCCACACAATATTGAACCTTTAATTCTGAAATATACCTTCTAGAGAAATCATAAATTAAGTTAAGTCTTTCTTCATTTATATCCATTAAAATCAATTTACTTTTAGAAAGATCTTCTGTGAGTAGGAGATCTATTATTATCCTAGAAGACCATACTGCACTACCAGCACCTATAATAGCTATTTTAATTTTATCCATAACTTTCAAAATAACTTTATATAATTTAATTATTAAAGGTTGGGATAACTAATTTTATTCATCCACCTATCTTTACTTTTAAACCCTTCTCTTCAAACATTTCCTTTAGTAATTTTAGTTTTTGTGGTGATGGTGGTTCTGAACTCATCATTTTATATTCTTTTCCAAGTCTAATGTATTTCTCTTTTACATCATGGAATGGTAGTAGATCTATTTCTTCAATACCCTTTAATGTTTCTATTAATTTCATTATTTCTTTGATGTTTTCTTTTGTATCTGTTATGTTTGGTATTACTGGGAATCTTAATATTACATCTTTACCTCTATTCATTTCAATTAATAATCTTAGGTTTTCTAGCATAGGTTTACTTGTAGCTCCTATATACCTATAACTATCCTCTTCATTTATTATTTTTATATCGTATAGAAAGACGTTTACATATGGAATTACTTTTTCAAAAACCTTTTTTTGCGCATATCCTGAGGTATCTAGAGCTGTGTTTATTCCTTTTTCCATACATTTCTTTAATGTTTCTAAGAGGAATTCTGGTTGATATAGTGGTTCTCCACCTGAAAATGTTACTCCACCATTCGATATGTCATATAATTTTACGTCTTTTTCTATTTCTTTAACTAGTTCTTCTGCTGTGATTTCCATACCCACAGTTCTTAATGCTCCTGAAGGACAATTTTCTGCACAAATTCCACATCCATCACAGTTCTCCCTCATTATTACATGTTGTAAGTCAACAATTTTTATAGCATTTCTTGGGCATAATTTTTCACATGTTCTACAATGTATGCATTTATATTCAAAATACATTACCTCTTTTGTTGGTGATATTCCCTCTGGATTATGACACCACCAACATCTTAATGGGCATCCCTTTAGAAATACTGTTGTTCTTATTCCAGGTCCATCATGAATTTCAAATCTCTTTATATCAAATATCATTCCCTTTAACATTTTAATCCTCATTAAAACTCTTTATGTTCAGTTCTAGCTATTATTTCATCTTGTAATCCTTTTGGTAGATTTACGAAGTAATCACTGTACCCTGCTACCCTAACCATTAGATCTTGGAAGTCTTGTGGTCTTTTTTGTGCTTCTCTTAGTAATTCTGCGCTTACAACATTAAATTGTACGTGGTGTCCACCCATATTGAAGTATACTCTTAATAATTGTGCGAATTTCCTGATATTGTCTTCACCTTCTAAGAGGTCTGGTGTTAATTTCATATTTAATAAGGCTCCTCCAGTTTTATCCCAATCAATTTTTGTTATTGATCTAAATACTGCTGCTATCCCTCTTCTATCCATGCCTTGAACTGGAGATATTCCTTCAGATACTGGTGTTCCAGCTTTTCTACCGTCTGGTGTTGCTCCAGTCATTTTTCCAAAGTATACGTGTACAGTTGTTGGAAGGAAGTATACTCTTCTTGAAGCTCTTCTTATTGGTGTTGGTGGATAACTTTCAATTATTTTAACAATTTCATCAACTATTTTCTTAGCTATTTCATCTACGTAATCGTCATCATTGCCATACTTTGGTGTTTTATTTACGAATATTTGTCTCATGAATTCATATCCTTCATAGTCTCTCTTTAATGCTTCTAGAATTTGCTCCATTGTGAATATCTTTTTCTCATATACGTTGTATTTTATAGATGTAAGTGAATCTGTTAATGTGCCTAAACCTACAATTTGTATATATTGTGTATTGTATCTTGCTCCTCCACAATTATAGTCTTTTGCATTTCTAACACAATCTTCTATCCATAATGATAAGAATGGTACTGGAAGATTTTTTGCATAAATTTCTTCTATAATATCGTTCCCCCTCATTTTAATATCTATGAAGTATCTTAATTGTTTAATGAATGCTTCCCATAATTCTTCAAATGATTTAAAGTTCCTTGGATCTCCAGTTTCCAATCCAATCTTTTTACCAGTTTTAGGGTCAATACCATTATTTAATGTTATTTCAAGTATTTTTGGTAGATTGAAGTATCCAGTTAATATGTATGCTTCTTTTCCAAAGGCTCCTGTTTCAACGCATCCACTAACTCCAGAGGTTCTAGCATCTTCAAGAGTTTTCCCCTGTCTAAGCATTTTTACTATTATACCATCAAAATTAAAGAATGGCGGTTCTCCAAATCCTGGTGCTACAACTTCTAGAGCTTTTATTAGAAATCTATCTGGATTCTTATTGCTAACTAATACTGCAGTATTTGGTTGTAGAGTTCTCATTTCACTTAGAACTTCAAGTATTAGATATGAGAGTTCATTTACACCATCAGATCCATCCTCTTTTAATCCTCCAATATTTATCTTTGAGAAATCATTGTATGTGAAGCTTTCTTCAGCTGTTACTCCAACTTTTGGTACTGCTGGTTGATTATTGAATTTAAGCCAAAATGCTTGTAGTAATTCTTTTGCTTTTTCCCTTGTTAATCTACCTTCCTCTATATCCTTTTTGTAAAATGGGTATAGATGTTGATCTAATCTTCCGGGTGTAAACGAATCCCATGGATTTGTTTCGTATGTTATTCCAACATGTATAAACCAGTAGTGTTGTAATGCTTCCCAAAATGTTCTTGGGGCATTTGCTGGAACCCAACTACATATTTCAATCATCTGCTTCAATTCCTCTTTTCTCTTAGGGTCTTTTTCTTTCTCAATTAATTCTTTAAGTTTCTCCACATATCTTTCAGCATACTTTAATATTGCATCAGCCACGATCTCCATAGCTTTTAATTCTTCTATTTTATCATAGTATTCTGGATCGTTTTTATCTAATTTACTAATAATCTCCTGTATCTCCCTTTTTATATCATTTATACCCATTTTGAATACTCTACTTCCTCCAGCTGTATGTCCAGGAGCTCTTTGCTCCATGAATTCTGTGAATATTCCTGCTTCATATGCTTCTATCCATTCTTTAGGCATACTCTTAAAAATTATATCTCTAATACTTTTACCCTTCCAGAATGATATTATAACATCCCTATAATAATCGTAGGTTTCATCATCAACTTTATATGGCATATTCTTCCTTGTATTTAATACTTCTAAGTCTTGTAGTGTATGGCAGCATATTTCTGGGTATGTCGGAACTTCTTTAGGTCCAGTACCCCTTATTCCAACGATTAACTGTCCATCTTCAATTGGTAAACTAACGTTTTCCATTAAGTATTTAAAGGCTAATGCTCTTTGAACTGGAATAGATTTACCTATAGCTTGATCGCTAGCGTAAAATTCTGTTAGTAGTTTAGCTCTTTCTAATGATACTTTAACTATAGCTTTTTCACTTTCCTCTCTAAGTTTAGCTATTCTCTCATTTATTGGTTTAATTGAACTCCTCCTTTTTACAACTTCTCTCTCTATTTTCTGTATCTGAAGTTGATAGCTCATCTCTTCTCTATGCACCTATATAAACGCTATAATGCATTGTTATTTATACGTTTCCCAAACTTTAATCTTATAAACCTTTAATTTTCATAACTATTTTTGGTGATTTAATTGGATTATTTTAACGTTTATAAACGTCGTATTAATGGTATTAGAGAATTTCTTGCTAAAAGAGATTTAAATGCACTAGTAATCTTTGATTCATTAAATACTATCTATGTTTCTGGCTTTTTCCTTGATGTTGAACCTTGGGAGAGACCTGTAGCTACAGTTATACCATTGGATGGAGAGCCATTTATGATTTTAAATGAGCTTTCAATAAATCATTATAGGTATGGTTTAGAGAAGGGTTTTCATTGGATTAAAGATGTGGTTTTCTATGATGAACATCCAAGATTAACAGGCAGACGATATTATACTAGTGATTTTCCATATATTCTCTGTAACATGTTGATGGATAGGGGAATTTTCAAAGGTGATATCGGTTTTGATACACATAACTTCGTGGTTAAAAGGGTTTTTAAACATAATCTACCTAGGGTTAAAGTTTATGATGCTGGTTGGATTCTTAGGGAAATGCGTTTGGTTAAAGATGAGTATGAACTTGACTTGATGCGTAAAGCTGCTGAGCTTGCTGATTACGGTTTGGAGGTTATGAAGAATACTATTGAAATTGGTTTATCAAATGTTGAAGTGGGGCATAAAGTTGCTTATGAGATTGCGAAGGAAGCTGCAAAGAGATATCCATCAGATGTTTCAATAGAAGTTTCTGCTGGTTTTACTGGGACTGGTCCGGAGGGTGCTATGCCTCATGGCTGGCGTATGCCAAATGGTAGGAGAATTCAGGAGGGTGATACTTTACTTGCTGTTGTTGGTGTTAGATTGAATTGTTATTGGGCTGAAGATGAAAGAACCTTTGTAGTTGGTAAACCAACTGATAAGCATATAAAATTCTTCGATGTAGTTACTAGGGCTCAAATTAAGGGTGTAGAAGCTTGTGTTGCTGGTAATAAGGTTTCAGATATTGATGCTGCCGCTTTAAAGGTTATAGAGGATGCTGGTTTTGGAGATTATATTTTCCATAGAACTGGTCATGGAATTGGTTTAGGTGGACATGAATATTGGCATGATATGGCTTTTAATCACAGGATTATGAAGCCCAATATGGTTACCACAGTTGAACCTATGCTCTGTATATATGGATTTGGTGGATTTAGACATTCAGATACAGTTGTAATAGGTAGCGATAAACCCATTGTTTTAACAAAATTCCCGAAAGACTTGGATTATTTAACAGTACCCACATAAACTTTATCCCTTCAACTATAATCCTCCTTCTTTTTAATTTCAATAAATCAATTTTAATAAGTCAGTGTTTTTCTCTTGTCTAACCTATGTAGTTAATGATTTATCTTCAAAACTGGATTTTCTAAAACATTCTAACACTAGATCATACATAGATTTACAATATCTTATTCTGCACTACTCTATGAATACAACTTTAACACCATTTTTCACAGCTATATCCATCTGTCTTTTATCACTTGTTATGAGCTCTGTTTTAAGTTCTTTTGCTATTACAATGAATATAGCATCATATATTGTTATATTATCATTAACTGCTAAAGTGAAGGCTTGAGTAAGGAATCTCTCCTGATCTATGGTGGGTATAGCTCTTTCTTCAACGAGGTCTTTAAGAATTGTTTGTGCAATATCGTAATTGATTTCATCTTTCAAAACTTTCTTCCCTAGGGCATTAGCTACTTCTTTAATACCTAGATCGAGCGTTACAACACCTTCTAATAATACTTCTCTAACTTTATTCCATCCTTCCTCACGAGAAAAGAACTTCACTAGTGATGATGAATCAATGACTCTCACGATCTTCCCTCACAGATCTTGCTGCAAACCCTTTTTCGCTGGGAATAACTTCTTCTAAGAGCTTACACCATTTTTCAATATACTTCTTAAGCTTTACCTTAGTTGCAAGCTCCTCTAAAAACTTCCTAACTTCTTCACTTATGTCAATACCCTCCTCTTCTAAAATCCTTTTAACCTCTTCTTTTACACGAACACTAACAACACTAGACATGTATAATCTAAGTAAACAGATTTGTTTACAAATATATAAGCGTTTTCATAAACAACAATTGACTTACACCAATAAACTCTACGTAAACTATTTTATCAAATATCAATTACCCTAGACTGGGTAATTGCTGAAGGATTAAAGTAAGTTATTCAAATAATTTTCTCTTTAGCATATTTGAGACATTTACTATCCTTCTTAGTTTTTCTATGGCTATTTCATATGCTTTGTTTGGGTCTCTTGATATGTCTAATAGAGTTCTGAAACCACAATCTGGTTTTATCATTAATAGTCTACTTCCAAATCTATTTAATCCCTCATTGACTAAATGCATTATTTCCTCTTCACTTTCAATAATTGGATTTTTAGATGAAACACATCCAAAAGAGATGAACTTATCATACTTCTCTAAATCTTCTTTTATGTATACATTGATATTTCTTGGTGTATCTTTGAATTCATGATCTAAAACCTTTATTGTCTTGGTATTTAGAAGTACTTCTTTTAGTAGTGGAGGAATTATTCCACATACGTGTATACCAGCAAAGTCTATTCCATATAGAATCGTGTTTAAAGCTTCTATTAATTCTTCAATAGTGTATTCAAATAGTATTTTCCTAGCTCCCACCATTAATGATAGTATTGGTTCATCTACAACTATAAATTTAAACTTTAATTTATCATAGAAATATTCAACATAACTTCTTACAAATTTAACCATGTACTTTAACACTAGATCTTTATTGCTTAATAGAGTTGAAGATAATCCAGTTCCCCTCTGAGTTAATTGTATTTGTGATGATAATGTAAATGGACCTGTTACACATCCTCTAACATCCTTAAATTTCGATTTTCCCTTTTCAGCTTCTTCAGCTATTATTTCAGCTTCATCAATTCTTATATTTATCTTCAGTGGGAAGCTTTCTCGTATTGGTGCATTTAATATATACTTATTTCTCTCCTCTACTATAATATTTGATTCTATCAACGGTTTTAGGAATATTCCTATGAAATTTCGTAATTGTGGATATGGTGGATAATCAATTCCTATTTCAATCATATCATGAAACACTTTAATAACATTCTCCATACAATATTCGAGAGGGAAGCTTCCAACATGCGTAGTATACATAACATTCAACAGTACTATATGATATACTTCAGAAATTAAATTCTTTGTTGTAAAATTTAATTTAAAATTAAATTTACATTCATTTTCTTTAATGAAACTCCCTTTCCACTTTTCTCATTTTTATTGAAACTTTCTTTTCATAATTTCCCTTTTATCTTCTTCTAATAAATAGTATTTGAATGTAGATGGCTGTTTTTAAGCGGAAAATAGTTATTTTTGGGTATTATGGAGCTGGTAATCTTGGTGATGACATAATACTGTATGCAATTATAAAACGTTTAAGTAAATTTACTGATAAATCTAAGATTGTTGTTGTTTCTAGCCAATTGAAAGCTGATACATCCTTTATTAGTTCACGTTATGGTGTGGAAGCTATTACTTTAAAGAATCCCATAAAATTCCTCAAAACTTTAATTAGTGGTAAAGTTTTGTTGATGGGTGGTGGAGGAATCATTCAACCTGGTGCAACTATATTCTCCATCTTCCTATATACACTCTTATTTAAATTGTTTAGATGCAAAATTGCTTTACTCTCTGTAGGTGTAGAATTTCCACACAATTTTTCGAAATTCGATAAATTCCTTACTAAATTGCTCACTGCTATTTCCGATGTAATTAGTGTTAGAGATATAATTTCTAAAGCTTTTTTCAAAACCATAGGCGCCTTAAAACATATTTTTATAGTAAGAGATCTATCATTCCTATTATATAATGATCTAAACAAACTCTCCTTAAAATTTGAGGATACTTTAGAAAGAGATCCATACGTAATATTCGTCTTAAAGGATTTCCTCATACACAACAAACTAACCAACATGGATTTAAACCACTTTATAAATACAATATCTGAATTCTGCAACTACCTAATTAACTCCGAAGGTTTACACATATACTTCCTAGTAGCACAACATGGATTTAAATCCGACATAAACATAACCCGAAAAATCATACACAACATCCATAAAAAAGATATGACAAAAATAATTGTATACGGCTCTACACCACTTGAAAATATACTAAAACTAATTAAAAACTCACTATACGTTGTAAGCATGCGTTTACATCCATCCATAATAGCCTTCATGATGGAGAAACCAGTAATAGGCTTAGCATATAGCAATAAAATCAAAACCTTCATGGAAGAAAATGGATTAAGATACTTCTATATAGATATATCGCAAAAATTCACATTATCAACTCTAAAAAGACTCTCAACACAAATACTAAACACATCAATAAAAATTCCAAATATCAACGATATTCACAATGAAGTAGTCTGTGAAATCTCAAACATTGGAAGTCTTATTGGAGAAGATATATAAACGTTTATTTCTGATTTTAAATACCTAAAAATTAGGTTTATTGTAGAACTTTCTTTAGTTCTTCGAATTTTTTGTTTAATTCTTCTATTGTTTTTGAGATTTCTTCTATTTTCTCCTTTATTTTTCCTTCTTGTAGGAGTATTTCCATTGCTTTGAATTGAACGCCTTCCTTTAGGAATTTCTCATAGGTTTCTCTAATTAATTGTCCTGCTTTTGTCTTCCCAGTTAAATGATTTCTTATGGTTGCTTCTGAAACTCCTAATTCATCTGCTATTTGTTTTACTGTCATTTTTGCTTTTTCTCTTGCTAATGCTCCAGCAGCTATTCCAAGTGATGTTAGCCATGTTACTCTTTGTGATGAATCTTTCAGTAATTCTAGTACATCTCTTCTAAATAGTGTTTCTATTAATAGTGCTGTTTCAAGGTTCTTTATGTCTTCTCTACCTATGGGTGAAAGTGTTATACTCATTTTATTCACCTCTCTCTACACTTAATGTTTTATCTGGATATATAGTTATTCCTTTATCTGTTATTTCGAAGGGGTGTCTCTGCATTGAATGAGCTGTTCCACGCATTTTCCAAACTATTATACTCCTATATAGTTTTCCACGAACTTCATCTAAATCTAATCTTATGATGCCATCAGCTGCATGTTCTACTCCAGGTCCTCCAAAGCCTCTTTCAGTTACACTTACCTGTGATATTAGTATTGATGTTGTTCCAAGCCCTGAAAGTATCTTTTTCAATTGGAGTACAATATTTCTTGCAACTGCTGGCTTTGTTATATAGAGTGTTGTTACACTATCCACCACAACCCTTTTAGCATTTATATCCCTTATTGCTTGTCTAATCAAGTCTGTTAAAGTTGGAAAATCGTCTGGGCTTGGAACTACATATTTCTCCCTTTTAGCTGCTTCACCTATACCCGCTGTAAATGCATCTACAATTGCAAATTTACCTTGTTCTTCATATTCCTTTA
>Ga0209394_1000177_pt1 | contig 59824 bp, 55 predicted proteins | sample JNZ201metaG_FD_184122 | JGI IMG/M metagenome (GOLD analysis project Ga0209394, IMG submission 184122) | Hot spring microbial communities from Jinze hot spring, China to study Microbial Dark Matter (Phase II) - JNZ 20120812A (SPAdes) (version 3) ...
CCCACATCCTGAGGATGTTGATGCAAGCTACAAAATGTCTGTCTTAAATCCGCAACCTTCGCATTTAAAGACCTGCCCATTTGTCTTGGACAAACGCCCGCATCTTGGACAGGTCTTGCTCGTGTTCCTGGCTGAAACATAGTGTGTTCTGTAGCCATGCCACGCCATTTTGTACTCAATGAATCTCTGGATTTTCCTGTAGGGTAGGGGGGAGACTTTTCTATTCTTACGCTTAGCGTATTTATTCCTCGTCGCATTGTAGCTTAACCCCTTTAGTTTCTCGAGGATTGGGCTAACGCCGTTTTCAACGAATTCTTTAACGATTGCTATGGTTATTTTATGAAGGATGTCGTTGACCCTTCTTTTCTCACGCTTAGAGTATTTCTCCATAAGCATCTTTGAAGTCTTGGGCTTGAATTTAGACAAAGCTTGGATTTTTCTACGCTTCTCAAAGTAATGAACCCTTACGCCATACAGTTTCTTAAGGTCGATTTTCCGATATTTTAGCTCATCCTTTGCTTCAAGTATATCTAGGCTCATTAGGTTGATGTCTACTGAAGCGTAGCCACTGGGCTTTTTCTCTTCAACCTCTTTCTTGAAGGTTACAATCGCTCTATTGTTGAGTAACGTGATTTCCCCAACCTTTAACTTTCCCTCTCTCCATCCCTCAACAAATTGTCTTTGATAGGAGCCTATGACCAGCGGAACTTCGATCCAGCTGTAAGGCTTTATTGCAACGACTATTTTATCTCCTCTGAAACGCATAAGCTCCTTCTGGAGTCTCATGGCTGAAGCCTTGAAGGTCGGAGGCTTATCGGGGTCAGCTCTCCCTTTCTTCACGAGCCTCCTCCAAGAACGTATTATTCCACATGCTACCCTGCAAGCCGATATGCAGTAGTGGGTTGCAAATCCATACTTCTGCTTGAAGTGGTTGTAGAGCGCTCTCTCAAGCTTCATTGGAGAGCTGATCTTGTTCTTTAAGGCATAAGCTATACATTCGTTAACCATTTGATTAAAAGTCTCAAGCAGAGGCTTGACATCGGCATTATGCTTGAAAATCACTGCTTTAACCACTTCCATCCTTGTGCTCGCCTCTTAGGATCTTCTCTATGTCGCTTTTGTAATAGCGTAGTTTTCCGCTTGGAAGGCGAACCGCTCTTATGAGCCCCTTCTTATACCACAGCCATAGAGTCTTGTTGCTGACTTTAAGAATGGTTCTGGCTTCCTTCGGTGTAACGAGTTCTTCGTATGACATCAAAGAAATATTAGAAACGAGCTAATATTTAAGTCTATCCATTCTGAAACTGCCGCTTTAGGCGAATAGTAGAAGCCTGCATTGCCTTAATTTTCCGCATTAATTTAAGATTGCACAATTCTAAAACTTGAATCTAATATAAAAATTTCTGGTAAATGTATCCTTATACTTTTAGAGCTAGGTATATATTTAACTTAAACGCTTAAAATGAAGATCTAAATAACCATCAATTAGCGAGGGCTACCTATGAAGCTGAATGCCTTCTTTAATCCAAGATCCATAGCTGTTATTGGTGCGAGTAGGGACCCATCGAAGGTTGGGCATAGAGTGTTCAGAAACATTGTTGAGGCTGGCTTTAAGGGGGCTCTATACCCAGTAAATCCGAACGCCGATGAGATACTAGGTTTTAAATGCTATAGGAGCATAAGGGAGGTTCCGGGGGAGGTTGATTTAGCGGTAATAGTTGTTCCAGCAAAAACTGTGCCGTCGGTCATCGAGGAGTGCGGTTTAAAGGGAGTTAAGGGCGTAACCGTCATCTCGGCTGGTTTCAGCGAGACGGGTAGGGAAGGGGCGCAGCTAGAACGCGAAGTCGTTAATATATGCCGGAAATATGGGATGCGCATGCAGGGCCCAAATTGTTTAGGAATTATAAGCGTTCAGAGCAGGGTGAACGCTTCATTCGCACCCTCGATGCCTTTACCTGGAAACATAGCGTTTGTCTCTCAGAGCGGGGCTCTCGGAAGCGCCATATTAAATTGGGCTATTAGAAACGAGATTGGATTCACGAAGTTCATAAGTTTGGGTAATGAGGCTGATTTAAACGAAGCCGACTTTATAGAGGCTTTAGGCGAAGACGAAGACACCAAGGTTATTGGGCTTTACATAGAGGGCGTAAAGGAGGGTGAACGCTTCATTGAAGTAGCTAGAAGAGTGACTAGAAAGAAGCCGATAATAGCTATAAAGGCTGGAACCACAAGCGCCGGAATAAAAGCGGTTTCATCCCATACAGGATCATTGGCGGGATCGGAGACAGCTTTTTCAGCAGCCTTTAAAAAAGCGGGAATAATAAGGGTTAACACCTTGGAAGATTTATTTAACCTTGTTATAGCGTTCAGCCTTCAGCCAATACCGAGAGGGAGAAAAGTGTTGATAGTGACGAATGGTGGAGGCCCAGGGATATTGGCGGCTGACGCATGTGAGAAGATGGGGTTAGATCTACCATTATTAGAACGCGAGATAATAGAGGGGCTTCAAAGGCATATGCCTCCCCATGCAAGCTTAGGAAATCCGCTGGATGTTTTAGGTGATGCTGGAGAAAGCCGCTATAGGCTAGCCCTAGAGGCTGGCTTAAAGAGCGAAAACATAGATGGAATAATAGTTATTTTAACACCCCAAGCTGTAACACCATGTGAAGAGATCGCTGAGGCTGTTGTTGAGACGGGGAAAACTTCTAGTAAACCGATAATAGCGTCCTTCATGGGTCTTGAAGACTCCTCCACCGCTATTAAAGCGCTTAAAAAGGGTCGCATACCGAACTATGCTTTCCCGGAGTCAGCTGCCTATGTTCTAAGGACAATGTATGAGTACAGTCTTATACGTGGCATGCGGATTGAAGAAGAAGCCCCGAAAATGAAAATAGACATGGGGAGGATAGTGGAGATAATCAACCGTGCGAAGCTCGATGGTCGCCTAACGCTAATGATTGATGAAGCCATTGAGGTAGCTGAGGCAGCGGGCATACCTATGCCCGTAGCTGGAATAGCCAGAAGTAGGGAGGAGGCTGGAAAAATAGCTGATTCAATCGGCTACCCAGTAGTTCTAAAAATAGTTTCACCAGACATACTACATAAGACAGACGTTGGCGGCGTAATATTAGGCGTTAAAAACCGCAAAGAGGTTGAAGAAAACTATGAGATTCTGGTGAGAAGAGCGCGCTCAGCAATGCCAGGTGCAAGGATATCTGGCGTTCTCGTACAAAGAATGGTACCCGCCGGAAAGGAGGTTATTGTCGGCGCGGTTAGAGACCCACAGTTCGGCCCACTAATAATGTTTGGCTTGGGCGGAATATATGTTAACTTCCTGAGAGATGTTTCATATCGTTTAGCTCCATTAACAAGGTCTGAGGCGGCTCAGATGATTGAAGAGACTAGAGCCTATATCCTTCTTAGAGGTGTTAGAGGAGAGATGCCTTCAGATATAGATGCTGTGATAGACGTGATCCTCAGGATCTCACAAATTATGATGCAGATTAAGGAGATATCTGAAATGGAGGTGAACCCGCTCTTTGTTTATGAGAGCGGTGAGGGATGTTTAGGGGTTGACATGAGAATAATAATAAGTAAGACTTAAGATTAAAGTATATTTGAGGGATGTTAAATTGGTTAAGAAGGCAGTATATGTTGCTTCGACAGACGAGCTTTCAGGCAAAAGCGCCATCATAATAGCGCTCACACATATTGCTAAAGAAATAGGTGAAAGCGTCGGGTATTTCAAGCCTATAGGTTTTAGCTCCTCGCTGATCCCTGGAAGGGAACATACAGATGAGGACGTAGAGATAATTGGATCAATCCTAGACATGAAATATGAGAGCAGCGTTATATGCCCACTAGTGCTCAAAAGGGACGAGTTTCTAGAGGATTTTATTAAGATTGACGTGGAGTCTTGCATTGAAAACATACATGAAGCCTATGAAAAGATCTCAAAAAATGTGAATTTAATGTTTATAGAGGGTCCTCCCACCTTCTCTACCGGTGCCTTTATAGGATGCCCTATTCCGAAGCTCGCAAGAGATTTTAACGCCGAAATACTTTTGGTTGAGAAAGCTGAAGAAGATTCTGTTGTAGATAATATTTTGCAGGTTCAGGACTGCTGCATAAAGTGGGGCACTAGAGTATTCGGCGTTATTTTGAACCGAGTACCGCAGTATAGGCTGGAGCGTACTGAGCGGGTAATTAAACCATTTATCGAGAAAGCTGGCATCAAGGTTTTAGGCTTAATCCCAGAGGATAAAATGCTAAGCGCTCCAACTGTTAGAGAGATCTGCGACTTTATCGGCGGAAGAGTTCTAGCTGGAAAAGATGGGTTAGATAGGGTGGTTGAAGCCATTCTTATAGGTGCAATGACCCCTGAAAGCGCTGCAAAATACTTCCGGAAAGTGGCTAATGAGCTTGTAATCACGGGCGGCGATCGGACAGACATAATTTTAACAGCTCTTGAAACCGATGTGGCTGCAATCGTTTTAACCGGAAATCTATATCCGAACGCAAGGGTCTTCCCAAAGGCTGATGATCTTAAAGTTCCATTAATACTTGTACCATACGACACCTACACAACGCTCCAGCATGTACAGAAAATTATGGGGAGGATAAAGCCGAAGGATTCTAGAAGGATAAATGCCGCAGTGAACATCGTCAAGAGAAACGTTGATTACATGAAGATACTAGCTACGTAGGCGGGCTGTCGCTGCCAGCGTAACGCTCCATTAATCTCATCTATAAAACAATATTTTAAGACGGAGATTTATTTATATATTCTTGTCTACTTATCCATTGCTTAACTGTGAGAGAGAACAAATCTATTTGGCGATGACTATTCTTGGGGCGAAATAAGGCGAGAGTGGTTTGAATTGGAGGTTAGAATAAGGCAACCCATCGTCTGCGTCCTCGGCCATGTTGATACTGGCAAGACCACGCTCCTAGATTTGATTAGAAAGACCAGCGTTCAGGCTCGTGAAGTTGGAGGCATGACTCAGCACATAGGTGCGAGCTTCTTTCCAATGGAGACCTTGAAGGAGATAGCTGGTCCATTTTTAAGGATCGTTGGCGGTGAGATTCGGATACCGGGGCTTTTGGTGATCGACACCCCTGGGCACGAGGCTTTCGCGAACCTCAGGCGTAGAGGCGGCGGAATAGCTGACATAGCGATACTCGTCATAGATATTTTAAAGGGTTTTGAGGCTCAAACATATGAAGTTATTGAGATCTTAAAGTCTAGGAAGACGCCTTTTCTAGTGGCAGCAAACAAGATTGACAGGATACCTGGGTGGAAACCTTATCCAAATGCTCCATTTCTAGAATCCTATAAGATGCAGGAGCCTGCGGTTAAGCAAATCCTTGATGAACAACTTTACAGAATTATTGGGAAGTTCTCCGAGCTATCTTTCAGGGCTGATAGATTTGATAGGATAAAAGACTTCACAAAAACTGTTGCCATCATCCCGACAAGCGCGAAAACAGGGGAGGGAATACCTGAGCTCATAGCGGTTTTGGCGGGTTTAACGCAGCAGTATCTCAGAAGAAGACTTCAAACAACTAGCGGTCCAGCGAAAGGCACCGTTTTAGAGGTTAGGGAAGAGGTTGGTTTAGGCGTAACCGTGAACGCGATAATATACGACGGCGTCCTAAGGAAGGGCGACTTAATAGTGCTGGGCGGAAAAGAGAAGCCGATTGTGACGAACGTTAGAGCGATACTGATGCCTAAACCGCTCGACGAGATAAGGGATCCCAGAGAGAGGTTCCTATCTGTCGACGAGGTTTGCGCTGCAGCAGGAGTAAAGATCGTTGCACCAAACCTTGAGGGCGCCTTAGCCGGGGCGCCGGTATACGTGGTTCCCTCGGAGGATAAAGTAGACGAATACGTTAAAGAAATATTGGATGAGATTGGGAAAATAAGGATATCCACCGAGATTGAAGGTGTTGTCTTAAAGGCAGATACTCTTGGCTCCTTGGAAGCTATCGCTGAAAGCCTCTCCAGAAACGGGGTTCCGGTTAGGCTAGCGGACGTCGGCGACGTTTCGAAGAGGGATGTGACCGAAGCCATAATCGTTAAAGAGAAGGAGCCTCTATATGGCGTTGTTTTAGCATTCAATGTTAAAGTTCTCCCCGACGCTGAGGAGGAAGCGAAGGCGCATAATGTGCCCATCTTCCTACATAACGTCATTTATCACTTAATTGACGAGTATCTTAAGTGGATGAAAAGCGAGAAGGAGGCGCGTGAAAGGGGCGAATTCGAGAGGCTGGTAAAGCCGGCGAAAATAAAGGTTCTGCCGGGCTACGTTTTTCGCAGATCTAAGCCAGCGATAGTCGGCGTTGAGATTCTAGCTGGGCAGATTAAGCCTAGAATTAGGCTAATGACGAGCGAGGGAAAAGAGATAGGCGAAATATTGCAGATACAGGATAAGGGCGCGACGATCCCATACGCTGGAAAGGGGAGGCAGGTTGCCATATCAATAGATAAGCCGATTGTTGGAAGGCACTTTGATGAAGGCGACATACTTTACTCTTATGTCCCAGAGGATCACGCAAGGCTCTTAAACACTAAGTTTAAGGATAGGTTGAGCGAAGATGAGGTAGAGGCTTTGAATGAAGTAATTGCAATAATGAGAAAGATCTCGCCTCTCTGGGCATCTGGCTAGCGATTAAAGTGAAAAGGAGATCTGTCTTCTCACCTCAGCGCTACATGCTCCTTTCTTTGGAAAGCTAAAAACTTCTCGATGTCCTCCCATGACGGCAGGTTCTCTATGTCGCCTCTAACAGTCACAACTAATGCGCCCGAGACGTTACCAAACATTAAAGCTTCTTCTAGGCTTCTTCCCCTAAGGATGCTTGCTATAAAGCTGGCTGCAAACGCGTCTCCGGCGCCGATAACATCAACGACGGGAACCTTAAATCCCGGCTTCATAACAACCTCTCTCCCATCGGACGCTACAGCCCCCTCCGCGCCGAGCTTAACGGCGACGATCCTTGGGCCAAGCGCAAGAATCCTGTCAATTATTTTCCGCGGATCTTTCTCCCTTATTAGGATCTCGGCGTCTTCTGGTTCAGTTAAAACTATGTCCGCCTTCTCAATTATTGGGAGCAATGTTTCTCGAGCCTTCTCCGCTTTAAGCCAAAGCTTCAACCTAATGTTGGTATCGAAGGATACCATAACCTTATTTTCAACAGCTACTTTCAGCGATTTAAACACCGCTTCTTTACAGCTGTCGCTTAAAGCGGGTGTGATCCCCGTCAAATGAAGCAGCCTAGAGGACTTAATATAGTCTTCGTCGATGTCTTCAGGCGACATCCTACTCGCTGCGGAGCCACGTCTATAATAGAGCACGGAGCTCTTTTCCGGTATAGGGTAACCCCTCTGTACGAAGTATATGCCGGTTGGAGCCTCATCATCCACCTTAACCCTTGAAGTATCTACGCCCTCGCCCCTTAAAACAGACAATATGTATTTTCCAAACTCATCGTTTCCGATGCGAGTTATAAAGCCCGCCTTGAAGCCGAGCCTAACCATACCTATTAGAAAGTTGGCTTCCGACCCGGCGGCATGCTTCTCAAAGTAAACCACGTGCCTTAAAGGTCCTGTTGTGATAGGATTGAATTGAACCAGCATCTCACCCAATGAGACTACGTCCAACATACGGAGACCCCAAAATATTTTCCAAGAAAAAATAAGGGGCTCTCATGTAAAATTTGGTTGAGTTGACTTTACGCCTACTTTCTATAAACCGATATAAACCTCCTTATAGACCTGTCGTATGTTTTCTCGACTTCGGGTGGGAAGTAGCATGCTGGCAGCTCACCATGCAGTCTATGGTTGAGCAGACACTGGCAGCAAATACCCTTAATGTCGCATGGATATGTGCATGGGCAATTCTCTAAGTTAACTTCTATATTTGGACAGAGCTTCCTCTCCATACGAAACCACCAAACATTCACTAGTATGGCGGTAAATTTAAGAGTTTTCGATAGACCAGCAGAATGATAAGAAGCCAATTCCGTACGCTACAGGGTGCCGCCTAAAACTTATGGAAAAAGAAGCATTTCACTCCCCTATTTTACGTGCCACGCTTTTCAGCAGGGACAATTTATCCTCGTCGCTCATCTTTATGCCAAGGATTCTATATCCCATTATCAACGCGCCCACAACAGGATGCTCCACTGGAGGCGTGAACTCGGCGTTCGGTAATCGCTTTAACACATATCTCTTGAAATGCTCCCAAACCGTTAGATCCGCCTTGAAGACGCCGCCGGTCACCCCAATCAATATATGCTCATTTTTATCGAAGAGTTTCCTCGCTATTGCAACCGCCGCTTTACCCAGCTCCTCACCTGCATCCCTCAATATTTTCATCGCCACCCTATCGCCTTTTCTCGCAGCTGAAAAAACTATTTTGGATAACGAGGCAATATTGGTTGAGGTAACCTCGTGATAGATTTTCGGAACTATGTCCTTAAAGTCGCTTACCCCAAACTCTTCCTTAAACATGTCCACTAAAACCGTCTTCGCCCCCCTTCCATCGTAGGCTTTTGTAGCTGAAGCCAGCGCCTGTCTCGCTATATAGAAAGCGCTGCCCTCATCGCCTATAAGCCAACCCCAACCCCCAGATATCATACTCTCCCCTCTACTATTCGCGCCGTAGGCTATGGAACCAGTTCCAGCGACAACTACTATGCCCGGCTCACCGCCCGTTGCAGCGTAGAAGGCGACGACGACATCGTTAACTATCACTCTGTTTACGGCGGATGACGGTGGAACTATCTCGTTAGATATTATCTCATAGTCGCGTTGCGTCGTCAGTCCACCGATTCCGAAACATCCTACATCAGCTACTTTGCCCTTTAAACTCTCGTCACTTATGTCCGAATAAGCCATTTGAACAGCCCTTTCAACATTTCTCCGAGCATTCTCAACGCCGACAACATTATAATTGCATGGACCAGCTTTCCCAACCCCCACAACATTGAAACTTTCATCGGCAATAACGCATACAGTTTTCGTTGCCCCACCGTCAACGCCCAAAATTAATCTCCTAAATGGGATAATTTCACCCCACCAAAACTCATAGCAATTAAAGCGGCTTAATTTTTTCGAAGTATTCCGCCAGTATAGCCTTATTCTTTTCCTCTCCTCCAGGGATATGCGCGCTTACCCAGACTTTAGGCTCAACGCCATCTTCAATCAGCCTATTAATTGTGGAGATTACTAGGCTCTGCAGTATAAAGGAGTTTATTATCGTGGATACTGGAGCTATCTTCGCCGATAAACCCTTCACATTTATCACAGCGTCTCCAGGAGGCATCTTATTATCTATAGAGACGTCAGCTACCTCATAGAGCTTTTTACCATAGGGGTTCTCAATGGGGAGAGACTTAGAGTACTCCTTCGATGTTACAGCGATAACCTTTGCCCCCTTCTTCTTTGCTTCAAGCCCAGCTTCAACCGGAAGAACCCTGTTCCCTGAATTAGAGATGATTATAAGCGCCTCGCCCCTCTTTAAGCCATAGTAATTAATTAGGACGCTGGCGTATCCGGGCAGCTTCTCAAGCTCCGTGCTCTTAACGGCGCCGTTATAGGCTGAAACGCTTATATCAAGCATTGGGTAAACTTGAGGTAAGCCGCCAGCGCGATAAAATAAATCTAAAGCCAAAGCCATAGAGTGACCAGCGCCGAAGGCATAGATCAAACCACCCCTCTTGATGCAATCAGCCATAACTTCAGAGGCTCTAAGTATATTCTCCAACTCCTCTGAGCATATTTTCTCGATCAGTTCGAAAACCCTACTTTTATATTCCTCAATAGGGGGCAACATAAGTGAATCTCTGGACAAATGATTATAAAAACTTAAATATGCGGTCGAAACATCCTCTATTCCTCAGCTCGGCATGATTATTCGACCAGTCTTTCAAGGATTTCCCTGAATACGTTAAACGTCTCTTCGTCATATAGGCAGAAAATTATCCTCTTTATACGCGTCCCTCCCTTAACATATGATAGCGCTGCCGGGATCATTGTCTCGGCGCAAATCTTTTTTGGCAGCCCAAATGCGCCTGTTGAGATCGCTGGGAACGCTATACTGGATATATTATGCTGCTCGGCGATTTTAAGGCTATTTAAGGTTGCCTCCCTAAGCTTTCTTTCCTCATCACCTTCGCCATAAACTGGTCCAACAGCGTGTATAATATATTTTGCCTTCAAGTTTCCTCCGCTAGTTATAACCGCTCCTCCCACTGGTACTGGTCCACTTTTAGCTATTATTTCATCGCATTCATCCTGTATTTTCTGTCCACCCTTCCTTCTTATCGCGCCGGCAACGCCTCCGCCCATCTTAAGCAGGCTGTTTGCCGCGTTAACGATGCAGTCAACATCTAACTCAGTTATATCTCCCCTAACAAGTTCAATCGATGTTTCGCCAATCCTAATCCGCATAAAATTTCACCATAATAACTGCTAAAAAGAATAATTATTTAAGTTTCACGATAATTATCCTGATAGCCGCATGGTGCTTATAAGCGATCGTGTAAATCAATTTGGGTCGGAGCCAGCAAAAACTGCGAGAAAAATCCGGGATTACTTGATTATCTTGGCTCTTCTAGCGCTCTTACTTCTAGCGATCCTAAGGCAAACCGCTTATAAACCACCTTCAGGGGAAAAAGCATTTAGCTTAACCGTGAGGGTCCTCTTCGAGAATAGGGAAGGAAAAAAGGTGTGGAACCTAGCCGAGGACGAGAGGACAATAGGCTTATTTATGAATAATAGCTGGCAGGAGGTTTATCTAGCGAGAACCTCACATAGCATAGAGAGAATAAAGAAAGATCCTGACGGAAATACTGTAGCCGTACTAAACTTTACACGGGAACTTATCGGGCCCGGTGAGAAGATGGGTTACAATATTACATATGTTTTAGTTTTCAAGGAGAGAAGGGCGCCGAACATATCCGAGGGGATGGCTGGGAAAATCAACGATATTCCTGAATGGATTCGAAGGGAATATTGTCAGCCTACTGGACTTTGGCAGTCAAATGTATCCGAGCTAGTGGAGAAAGCCCTAGAGATAGCTGGCAACGAAACCAATGTTCTAAAAATTGTTAAGGAATTCGTCAAATGGATTGCGAGGGAAATAAAATATGAGACCTCCGAGCTTCCAAGATACCCTTTAGAAACGTTTTTAAGCGGTAGAGGGGACTGCGACGACCAAGCAAATCTACTTATAACATTTTGCCGCGCAGTCGGTATACCGGCTTACCTACAGGTTGGATGCATCTATATTCAGGGCTGGAGCAGCAGTAAATCCTATTATACCGGTCGTCTGATTTTCAGGCAGATTAGTGTTGGTTGGCATGGTTGGGCAATGGTCTTCATCCCACCGTGGGGTTGGCTACCAGTCGATTTAACCTATGTTGAAGCCGATTTAGAAAGAGAACCCCTAAAATCCATATTTTCCTCGGCAGTATTGAAGCATTATGCGTTTCAATACATGAATATAACTAGGACCGATTATGCTGCTGAAGCCCGATCGTTAAAAGACTTCCTCGAATCTCACGAGTTTTACATATATGAGGAGGATGAAATGGAAGAGAAAAAACTCTCTGAGGGTCTTTATCCAAGTATAGGTGTCCCGTCCATAGTACTCCCAAAGTTCTACACGAAGATTCCAACTAAACGCAGATAAAAACTATTCAGCGAATAATTTATATGCTAAAACCTATTTTTTCAAGATATATTCCCGGAGAGGACGAGAATGGCTAAGTTCAAGATAATTATATCGGATCCCAAAACTGGTAAATCAAAATCTGTTGAAGTGGAGGGAGCTAGGGCTATTCCATTAATTGGTAGAAAGATAGGCGACGTTATTGACGGCTCAATAGTTGGAGTCCCAGGAGTAAGGCTCCTCATAACAGGTGGAAGCGATAAAGATGGGTTCCCGATGAGACCTGATGTTTACGGGGGCGTAAAGACGCGCATCTTATTAAGCGGTGGGCCGGGCTTTAAGCCAAGGAATAGAGGTGAAAGGAGAAGGAAGATGGTTAGAGGAAACACTATAACGGAGGATATCCTGCAGATAAACATGAAGATCGTAGAAGATAAGGATGAGAAAACTGCGGGAACCAGTGAAAAAGCCGCTTAAACCCACATCTATGCTTTAAACCACTTAAAAATTAAATACTCCACCTTACCCTTCTCAAGGTCTGGAACAGCTATAATGAAGCGTTTTCTAACGGTTGTTGCAAGCCTCCCAGCCTTAACTATCTCGGTTGGCGTTATCTCATCCTTTCTACTCTTAACTGAAACCATGTATGGGGCATGCTCCAGTCCGGGACCCTGCCTATATACTGCGAAGTCGCATCCGAACTTTACGCCGGGCGTTACAACAAGACCCTTCTCCCTTAGATCCCTATATACCGCGAACTTTAGGTCAAAGTCTTCGTAAACCTGCCTAGCCCTAGCCCTTAAAACCTTAGCGCTAACCCTGCTTTTCTCCGGCCCCTCAAAAACGCTTATTATCCCTTTCTCCAGTAAATAGAGGCCCTCCATGAGGTCTAGGACTAAGGGGACGTTGAATTCTGGACTTTTAGGCTTCGGTATTCCGAGAGGTTTCCCGTAAAAACCCATTTTGTAGAGGTTTGATCCGTTCTTTGGATCCCAGACCACCAGAAAGTTCTCCAGAAACTCTGCCTCGATCTTCGCGTCTTTGCCCGGCATTTACCCCTCATACTCCATGAGACTATAGGGCGAGTGAGAGGATCCTAACCGCGTCTGAGGCATCCTCTATTTTATCAGCCGTGTCTTCAAGAAGCCCTATTATATCCCTTATTAAAAGCATCTTAGGCACTTCAATGTTCTGCTCCAGTAGTGATATCTCCACCCTCCTGTACAGATTGTCAACCTCCCTCTCAGCGACCTCTACATCCCTAGCCTTCTCAAACATTTGCGGTGATCCATAATTCAGCGCAAACACAGCATCCCTTAATCTCATCATGGCGTTGAAAACAGCGCTTGAAAGTTCAGCTATGCTTTTCTTAATCTCTCTAGGAACATCCCAATTTCGCTCAACCATAACTAGTATCCTAAAAGACACGCCCTTACATAAATCAGCTATCTCGCTTATCACGTAAACAAACCTTAAAAAGTCTTCGCGGTTAAGTAGTATGGCGCCTACCTCAACTATCTCCTGTGTAACAGCCCTCTTCGAATCCGCTATCTCATCACTCAGCTTTTGAATCTCATCGTATGAACGTAGCACGAAGGTAGCATTGCCGGCGGCGAAGCCGTCAATTAGCTGCACCGTCTTACGAACTATTTCAATTATCTTTCTTAAATGATCTTGGCAGAGGTTTAAAGCTCTTCTCTTGGCGCGCGGCTCAGCCTCTATCGGGAATACCAATCCATGGAGCCTCCAACTCAATATCCAGCGTTATCTTTCTCAAAAAAGATAGTAGAGGGATTGTTTAAAAATCTACCTCTAGTGCCGCTTAGCTCTTGACAGCGGAACCTAAATCCTCGAAGTTAACCCTATAGCGTAGATAATCTTGTATAAGCCGAGGCAGCTTACTTACTTCAGCCCTAACCTGCCTCCATGTATCCCTATCGCGTATCGTCACGGTGTTATCTTCAAGAGTCTGATAATCTATTGTTACACATAGTGGAACACCTATTTCATCAAACCGCGCATATCGTCTGCCAATATAGCCGGATTCATCATATTCAACTGAGAAACCCTCGTCAAGAAGAACCCTGTAAATCTCTTTGGCTTTTTCGGGAAGCCCGTTCCTATTCACTAATGGAAGGACGGCTACCTGTATTGGAGCTATGTCTCTAGGCAGCCTTAACACGACCCTGCCATCCTTCACGGTGTAAGCGTATTCTAGGGCTGCATAAGCTAATCGGTCTGATCCGAAACTTGGCTCAATGACGTGCGGAATGAAATGTCTGCCTCCACCCTTATCGCTAAGTTTAAAAACCCTCATATCTACATTGCTCTCCCTCATATGCCCCTTCAAATCATAATCCGTGCGATAATTGAAGCCTGCAACCTCAACCCAGCCCCATCTTTCAAGATAAACCTCTTGGTCAAAGCCTTGGGCGGAGTAATGTGCCCTTTCCCAAGGATGCTTCTCTATGAAACGCTGCTTGTCCTCCGGTATGCCTAAACCCGCAACGAAACGTTTAGCTAAAGCCATGAAGAACGCAAGCCATTCAACCGTAACGTAGCCGTCAGCCACCATCTCCTTAACGGTTAACTCAACGGGGCTCTCGTCCCCACTAAGCCTATTCTTAGCTAAAACAACTCTCAATTTCTCGTCGGCAACCTCGCTTAAAAGCGGGCATTTCGCGTTCTCCGGATCAAAGAAGAATTCTAAGTCGATTATTGTGAATTCCCTAAGCCTTATCGGCCCCTGCCTGGGCGATATCTCGTTTCTCAACGCGTGACCTATTTGGGCGAAACCTATTGGTAGACGTTCCCTAACCTGCTCATATAGGCGCTTAAATTCGACGAATATTCCCTGAGCTGCCTCCGGTCGCCCATATCCAATATTATCAGAGTATGGTCCAATACTTGTCTGAAACATTGTTAAGAAATATTTTGGCTCAGAGAGCTCCCCGCCGCACTCCGGACATCTCACATTGTGGCGCTCAATCTCACTCTTAATATCCTGCAGCCCCATCCTATCAGTTTCCTGCGAGCTTATTTTCGCGAGGTCTTGGAGGAGATGGTCTGCTCTAAACTTCCTCCTACACTTCATGCATTCAACCATCGGCTCCTTAAAGTGCTCCACATGCCCGGAGGCTTTAAAAACCCTCTCTGGAGCAATTATTGGCGTCTCGATTTCGTAAAAGTTTAGCCGCTTCAGGAAAATTTCTCTAAACTTATCCTCTATTCTCCGCTTCATGACTGCGCCGAATGGACCCCAGCAGATGAAGCCGCTCACACCACCGTAAATCTCGTAGGACTGCCAGAAAAAGCCTCTCCTGCGGGCTAGCTCGCTCACTTTTTCAAACTTATCCATATCTTTATCTTTCATCATTTTAACACCTATTCCGCTATTCTTAAGTTGAGCATTATGGGCATCATCGTTAGATCTCAAATAGTCCCATATTATAGGCTATTATCACCCATATAGGTTTTTACTCATGTATGGTCCGTCATAAACATAGCCGAAACGCATATAATACCGTTTTGTTCCAAGAGCGCTTGTAACGAGAATTTTCCTGCAGCCTTGCTCAAGGCTTATTCTCTCGGCTTCCTCCAGTAGAGATTTACCAAAGCCTTTATGCTGATAACCCTCATCGTCACGTTTCCCAACTGGAACAAGATGCCCTAAAACTCGCAGCTCCCTTATTATTGAAGCATTTTTCCCAGAGATCTCTGGTCTATGAACCATGCTGGACGGAATTCTAAGTCTCAGGTAGCCTATAAGCACATCGTTTACCGGATCCTCAACGGATATGAAGAATTCCTCGCCTCTAGAGGCTTCGTAATGCCTAACCAAAACCCTAATATTGTCAGGGTCTGGTTTAACACGGTCCCTAAGCCACCTATGCCCAACCTCGCGGCACCTAATACACCTGCAGCGTAAACCCTCATCCTTAAGCATCTTTAGGGCGAGCTCCCGAAGATTGCTGCTCTTCACACCCGCCTCTATGAGGTATGCGGGTATATCCCTTTGAACACGCATAATCCTAACCCATTCAGGGATAATCTTCTTCACCTCGGCAATCAGTCTAGCAGCCTCCTCCGTCTCGTAGGGTTTATAGAGACCTTTAACCCACCAGTCGTAGATTTTCGTCCCCTTAACCACTAGGCACGGATATATTTTAAGCATGTCGGGCTTAAAATCTGGGTCAGAAAAAATTCTTTTGAAGGCTTCTAAATCCCTGTTAAAATCTGATCCTGGGAGCCCCGGCATCATGTGATAGACTACCTTTAACCCCGCATCCTTAAGGATTCTAGTAGCCTCCACGACATCTTCAACGGTATGCCCTCTATCTACTAGAGCATATATATCATCGTAAATGTTTTGTACTCCTATTTCGACACGCGTTGTTCCATAGGAGAGCATTAGATCAACCTGAGACTCTTTACACCAGTCTGGACGCGTCTCAATGGTTATGCCAACGTTCCTTATGTGGCTTACCTCCGCGTTTTTCTTAGCTTCCTCGATCGATGTTGAGCGTACTCCTGTAATAGCGTCTAAACATTCCTTAACGAAATATTTTTGATAATCTTCAGGCATGGCGGGGAAAGTTCCACCCATAACTATCAGCTCAACTTTATCAACTGAGTGCCCTATGGCTTCAAGCTGCTCAATTCTATGTCTAACCTGCCTATATGGATCGAAGTCGAACTGTAGACCACGCATTGTAGCCGGCTCACGGCCAGTATAGCTCTGCGGGACGCCATATTGCGGGCCCCCTGGACAATACGCGCATGGCTCTTTCTTGGGGCAGGGCCATGGCTTAGCCATAACCGCGATAACCGTTATCCCTGAAATCGTTCGAATGATTTTTCTTCTCAAAACCTTGAGGAGTTTAGGCTTTTCTTCCGGCTTCAAGTATTTTATGAGTTCAGAGTTAGGCGGCAGGGCGCTTAATCTGTATTTTTCAGCAACTCTAATCTTTGCTACCTGAACGTCTTTCGGCGTGGGTTTAGGTATATTCATCAGGTACTCGATGATCTCTCGATGTATGGAGGCTGCCATTGAACATCATTCATTATATGGTTGAGGAAGAAGTCTATAAACTTCTCTGTTGCTCACCTCATAAAGGTGATAAGTATATTTTGAGGAAGCCGCCTTCAATAATAGCCGGGTAGGTGTAGGGAGCTTTGTGTCTCCTAAAAGTTTACGTTAATGATCCTAAAAGCGGCAGTAAGAGACTCATCGCCGAAAATGTTGCCCTCATCGCCGTAGATCGCGGGCGCATCAAGATCCTAGATGTGGAGGCCGAGGAGAAAATTCTGCTGAACATGAGGATAACGCTCATAGACGCATTGAACTCGACCGTCATTATAGATGGCGGTGTCGGTTGAGACATCTCACTAAACAAATTTAAACGGGAATGGCGGTAAAGTTCTGTTTGGCGATGCGAGCTATGAAGATAATGGTTTGCGGGAAGGGTGGGGCCGGGAAGACCGCTTTAACGGTTCTCATGGCTAAAATACTCTCAGGTAAATTTGATGTCTACATAGTTGACTCCGACGAATCTAACCTTCTTCTACCGGATCTTCTGGGGGTTAAGCCGCCGAAGCCCCTCGTCGAGTATGTTGGCGGAAAGAGAGATGAGGAATTGTTTGAAAGGATAGAGCCCGATATAGTTAAGGCACTATCGAAGGCTAGGGAGGGAATAAGATTAGATTTGCTGCCAAAGGAATACGTCGCGATATCCAGCGATGGAATAAAGCTTGTAACCATAGGTAAGGTTAGGGAGTATGGTGAGGGCTGCGCATGCCCATTTAATATATTGGCGAGAATATTGCTCGGAAACCTTCTCCTGAAAAAGAATGAGATTGTTTTAGTGGATACTGACGCCGGGGTCGAGCATGTGGGCAGAAAGCTCGAAGAGGTTTCCGATGGACTAATAGTTGTCGTCGACCCGACCGCTGAATCGATGGAGCTCGCCCTTATGCTAAGGAACATAGCTCGGTCCCTAAGGAAGAGGTTTTGGGTTATAGCGAACAAGGTGACCGAGGATATTAAGGAGCTGCTTATGGAGAAAGCCGCAGAATTAAATTTAAAGATTGACGGCGTAGTTAGGTTCGACAGGGAGCTTTACGTCTCGTGCCTTAAGAGAGAGCCTTTAAAGTCAAATATAGCTAAATTGGATCTGGAGGAAATCTTAAATAAGACTGTTATAGCGGAATTGCGCTGAGAAAAACAGCAGCCAAGAAAATTGCGCTTGGTTTACCGCTTACCCCTACTTCTCCAGCAAGCTTCTCATCAACTTCTCGCTTAGCTCTTTGATCGCTAACACCGCTGGCGATGAGGGCGAATAGTCTATTGGCGCCACGCGGAGCCTCCCAGCCTTAACAATATCGGCATCGAATGGAATCACGCACAGCACGCTCAAGCCAAATTTGCTGAAAGCCCCCTCGATGTACGTTTTCTCCTCAAGGTCCGAAACCTTGTTTCCAACAAAGAAGACCCGATTTATGCCGATTTCGCTAGCCAAATCCTTTATTCTCATCGCTGTCTCTATGGATGGGGCGCTTGGCTCAACTATGCAGAGAAGCGCATCAAAGCCCCTCGCTGTTGCCCTACCAAGCGGCTCTAAACCAGCCTCTAGATCCATTATAACGATGTCCCTCTCTCTAAAGGCTATATGTCTAATTAAAGCGCTTATGAGCGAGTTAGCGGGGCATGCGCACCCGGAGCCGCCGGATCTTATAGTCCCCATAACGAGCAACCTAACACCATCAGGCCCAATTACGCCATACCTGTCCGCTATATCCTCAACAGTCGGCGTTAAGCTAAAGAATATTCCGAAGGCTAAGCCAGGTTTAGCCCCGGTTCTCTCCTCTATTAGGGAAGCGTTTTCAGCGATGGGAACTATTTTAGATGAAATTTCCGGCGGTATGCCGATCGAGTACGCTAAGTTCATGGATGGATCCGCGTCAACGGCAAGCACCCGGTAGCCCTGACGCGCGTAGATGCGTGCAAGGGTTCCGGAGATCAGCGTCTTCCCCACGCCGCCTTTCCCAGCTATAGCGATCTTCATTGGGATTTCACCCTCTTAGCCCTTGGACTTTAATGCTGAAAGACCCGGCTCACCAAATTAACCCTTCTCGTTGAGCTTATTGTTTGGAGAATTTTAACCGCCTCCGCCGGCTTGCTAAAGGATTCTATTTTTCCATCAGCCCTCTTCCTTGTCACCTTAATGCAGTCATCAACTATGCAGCTTAAAACGCAGGCCGCGCAGTATATGCATAGGTCTTTAACCAAGTTCACTCTACCATAGCTCCAGTATAAGGCGTTAGTTGGACAGGCTTTAATGCAGAGCTTACACTCTATCCCCTGACATATTTTATTGTCGATTTTTACATCGCCATCAGCAAAGTATTCTTTGACGCCCATAGCCTTTAGAAGCTCTTCTCTTCTCGCTTTTCTCTTCCTAGCGTCCTCGGAAAGTAGATGGAATATGTCGATGCTCATCTCCGGCATCGCCTTAAAGCGCTTAAACGCGGTTTACGGCTAGTATCCGGATTTAACCATTATGTTTACAACTGAGCGGTATGCTGGCGAGTCCCTAGGAACATCTAAAAGAGATTTCCCTGAAAGAATGTAGCGTTCAACATTCTCGTCGAACATTATCTTTCCTATAAATTTCAGGTTTAGCCTCCTCTCAACTTCTCCACCCAGATTTTCCGGAAACCTGTATCCACCGACAACATAGAAGTTATCAAATTTTATGTTAACCTCCCTAGCTATCCTGTACGCTCTGGCAACGTGTTCAAAAGACTTCTTCGATGGATCTATGAGGTCGAATATGTCGTTAACGCGGGTTGTTATCCGCCTATTCAAATGCTCCAGCCCAGCCGGCGTGTCAACAATCACATACCTATAATTCTTTGTGATCTTCCCCAAAGCGCCCTTCAAAGCCTCGTTTGGCAGACAGTAGCAGCCCTCAACCCACTTAGGCCCTATAGATATGAGGTCGAAGCATTCGCCCTCATAAAGACCTTTCTCCCAAATCTTGCTCTCTATCCTCTCCGAAGGCGGTACGCCGACAGTTGTCCCGCCGCCCTCAAGAAAAGTTTCAACGATGAGCTCTGAAATAGTCTTCTTCCCTTCACGCTCAAACTCGACGCCTAAAACATCAGCTAAGCTTTGATCTGGATCCGCGTCTATTAGTAGGATCGGTGACCTATTAGACTCGATAAAATACTTTGTCATTAAAGCCACGAAGCTTGTTTTTCCGGTTCCCCCTCTACCCATTGAGACAATGATCTTCAAGAGAACCTCTTCCCAAAAATTTAGGGTGGAAATTTACGTTTCCCGTGTATCTTGAGGATTTCCCCATAATATAGGGTGTGGGCGTCCTTCCCCGGGTAAATTGATTCAACCATATCTTTGGGCAGCGCTTGAAGCTTAACTGTGTCCTTATATAGGACTTTACATTCGTAGACTATTGGGCAGCCCTCAACAACCGGGGCCTTAACTAAATCACCGCACCTCCATTTCAAGCCGGTCTTCTCAAACTTATCGACGTCTCTGCCAGATAATGTTCCGCAGATCACGCACGCCTCACTCATCTCTTCATTAGGCACGTTAACGGTGAATTCTCCGCTCTCCTCTATGAGCTTATGCGTGTATCTACTTGGTCTAACAGCCACTGTAAATACTGGTTTATTCCAGATAACCCCTATTAAACCCCATCCTATCGTCATGAGGTTCGGTTTCCCATCGGATCCAATCGAGCCGAGCAGTAAACCGGTGTCTCTCATAGCGGCGTAGGTTAAGGGCGTATATCTCTCAAAATATTCCGTGATGCCCACTTATCACCGCCTCCTGCTCTTACTCCTTAGGCGGCCACTTCTCTTTAAGGAACGCGGGTATGCCCGACGAGTCTCTTGGTCCGACCAACACCCGCCAGCCGCTCAACTCCTCTATTTCCCCGCTTAGCCTCGCCGCTAAACCCGGGATTATAAGGTATCTATGCTTAACCTTCTCCTCTATGCCAGACTTCTTTATGGCGTCCGCAACCGTTTGAGCGGTTAATATTCTTCCCGCAACGGAGCTCTCAACGCTTATACCGCCTGTGTCGACGACTATTAGGTAGCAGTCTATGTTAGCGGACTTAATGTCTGATTCAACAGTAAAGTATGTTAACGCATAATTTGTCGTAAACATTACAGGCGAATACTCATCAGGGTTACCGAATACTCTTAATCCAGGCTCAACTGAAACGGGTTTTCTCGGATCCGTGTAAATATTGAACCTCAGGATTATGTTTGGCAGGAGAACCCAGCCTTCTAGGCTATGCATTATCAATAGGTCCGCGTACCTAGCTATAAGCATAGCCGCTAGGACAGCCTCCTTCCACTGTAGAACCTCTTTAGGAGCATCCTTCCTAAGCCACACTGTCATCGGCACACCTATCAGCGGGAAGCCCATAAGCCTATCATTCCCCTTACAGGCGTTCCTTCTGATCATCGTGAACCTGATGATGGTTTCAGATAACCCTTCCTCTGGAAAAGTTCCAGGGTCTAGAAGCAGGTCTTCGACACCGTATTCCAGGAGGGTTTTAACCAGCGAGCTTAAGAGGTTTAGGTCGCCTTGACTAAAGACCGCCAGCGGGCAGTTGTACATAAGCGCTAAATCAGCCATCTGTCTCCAATTATCTTTAGTCGCAGCGTATATTAGCGGCCTACGCCCATAAACTGCTTCCAGAGCGGCTTTCATAACGTCCGGGTTAAATGTGCATAATATTAACGGCAGGCTGGTTGCCTTGGCAACCTTCTCGACAGCGGATTTAAACTTCAACGGATCATTTGATGTAGATCTAACCGCCACTATATCCAGCTTTAAAGTCCGCCCAATATAATTGTACGTGAAGCCCTCAACCCTCTTCACGCGTTCTATCAGCTCGTTCTCAGGCATCTCGTCCGTTACATCGATGGCTATCGGCGTAGGGTTATAATATGTGAACTCATGCCTGTACATCACAAGTTTACCGCCAACTTTAACGGAGTTCTCCCCAACGCCGATGACAACCTCCTTAACGGCAGGGGCTAAGATCTCCTTAAGCTTAGCATACTCGCTTCTATATCGCTCTTCCTCAATAAGGGGCGTGCAAATCTCTATTGGAGCCTCCCTATTAACAACCTTAGTTGCGAAAGCCATACAGTTCTTCTCGCCGCATTTACCGCAGTTCGTTCTAGGCAGAAGCATATAGACGTCCAGCGGGCTTAGCTCCCTAACACCCTTCTTAACCGCCTCACCCATAACCTCAATCCCCCTAGACCTTCAACGTCACCCAATCCGCTATATCTTCCGGCTTAGCTCTCCCCCAATTAAACAGGTTTTTAACAACCTCTTTAACAGTATGTATCGCCGCCGGATGCATCATCATAAACATGTCTACCCCAGCTAGAAGCAGCGTCAGCGCGGTAATTGTCTCCCAGAGCGGGCCCCTTAGCTCCCTAGGCTCCCATTCCGGCCCGAGCTTCATCCAGGCTTCCCTAGCCGCCCAGGCATTCGTTGACCCGGAGGAAGTTGGATGCTGTAGCTCCGCGTCCCCTCCAAGCGCAGCCAGCCTAGCCCTCTCATGTATAGTGAACGAATACTCTAAGCCGTAGCCCAGCGCAGCCGTCGTTAAGTCCATCACTATGCTGTCTTTTGACAGATACTCGTAAAGCCGCCTGTTCAGCTCCTTAGCCCTATTCAGCTCCATAGCCGTGAAAGCAAGCACAACATGCCCATGCTCCCTAGCAGCCTTCGCAACCTCGCCTAAAACGCCGGCTTCAGCCATATCAAGCGTCAAGGAGCTCAGCATGACCCTCTCGCCGTGCGCTACCTCAGCAACCCTCTTAAAGACCTCCGCATCTTTTTTTGGGTCTCCGCATCCACCAACAATGACCGGGACATCAACTGCCTGAAGAACCTCTTCAATTGTTTTCGCAGCCTCGCTCGACGGGGTATTCTTAATCAACGGGTCTGTGCTAACCAAGTGAACAGTAACCATGTCGGCCCCAAACTTGTCAACGGCGAGCTTAGCCCACGCAGCCGGGTCACCTATAACCTCCTGAACATGTACTCTTAAGGCTCTTGGAAGGCTAACCTCCATATCGAACACGTCGGCCGATATGGCTGGAGGGTTGGGCGGAATCTCCTCCCACAAGTAGAATGATGGCGCAGCCTCGCCGCCAATCTTCACAACTCTACCCCTCGAGCCTCCCTCAGCCCTCGTTGCGCCAATCTTAACCTCAACTATTCTCCCAGGATACGTTTGCGTTAAGGGCTTGAACTCAGCCACCAATATTTCCCTAGGCTTCTCCGGCACCACCTTGGGTGGAGCTGCGGCCGCCGGAGCCGCTGGCGGAGCTAATATGGCTTGCGGAACGATTGTTGGGATCCATATCTCGAGCTCTTCAGCCTCTATCTCAACATCCTCGAGCTCCACTTCACCGAGCTTAGTTAGCAGCTCAAGGATCTTTGGGCCAAGCCTAATAAAGGCGCCAGACTCCTCATCCCTCTCCTCTTTCTTCCCACCATGCCCCATAATCTTCACTTCTCCTTAACCCTAATTATCCTAACTTTTCTAGCACGGATTTTAGCGTTTTTAAGGATGAGCCTGAAGCCGCCAGCCCCAACGCTAATGGGAGCTGCTAGCTCAGCGGCTGCGGCGGTTGGGGTCGGCGATACTATCGCTGATGGAACAGCGGCCGCCGAGGGGGCTGGCTTAGCCTCCTCAGCCGCTACTTTAGCGGCTTCTTCAGCGGCCTTAGCCTCCCACCTCTTAACTACCGGATGCTCTTTAGCGATGAGGAACTGCTTTAGCTCCTCAACGGTTTTGGCATCTTTCTCCGTCGCTATTTTACCCACTAGATCTTTGGGTATAAAGTCTTTAACCCTCTCTAAGACAACTGATGGAACCCAGACAACGCGCTCCCAGCCGCCGTCGGCTTGGAGAAACTTCGGTGAACGCATGTACTCGATGGATATCCCATGGAAGCCGTCGACCTGCCTTCCGCCTGCCGTTGAGTCGGCTATGGTTGAGAACGATAAGCCTATAGGCGTGTTCTCCGTGAAGCCCCTATGAACTACGCCGAAGCCGTCAACCTCAGGTATATAGAACGCTACAGCCTCGAAGCATCCGCATGACGTATGTGGGTAGCCGAAAGCCGAGTAGAGCCAGACGCGCTGTATCTCGCCGCCCGACTTCAATTTAACTGTCTGATTGACGCCAGCATACTCGCCCCTTAATGGGTCTATGCACTCACCCTTCTCCACCCTGAATATTGGGCCTTTAGGATCTATTCTTGCCGCCGCCCTTCCATCGAACCAGCTTATCGCCCCGCAGTTCGAGTATCTCTGGGGCGTGATGATGCATACATGCGTCGGCGCAAAAGACTGGCATAATGTGCAGCCGTAAAAGGCGTCAACCTCCTCGTCTTTGAGACCTCTGGCTCTTGCGTCCCGCCTCTCGTATACTTCCATGGCTTCCTTAAATTTCTCCTTAACCTTCTCCGGATCAGTTATGAATGTTATCTGTATCTTCTCGATTATCGGCAGCTCGCTCTTAAACAGTCTCTGGAGAACCTTCCCAACATAGACGAGCGAGTTTAAGCCTTTTTCAAAAGACCTCTTACTAACCCTTATCCAAATATCGTATCTCTGGTTTAAGTGCATTACGCCCTCAATGTAATTCACGTATTCATGTATGCGCCGCTCTATTACGCCCTCGATATCCTCCTCAAGATCCTTGCCAGCAACCTCAACATATATGCCCAGCGGATAGGATTTTTTCTCCAAGTCCTTTATATCCGGGCCAATTACCTCTATTTTTCCATCTTCAACCTCTTCCGGTCTGCGGACCCTAACAAGCTCAAACTTGTGTTCAACTCTTGGTCCACCGAACTCCAGCTGCGCGTCCTGCCACCTAATCCTCTCTCCCTCATACATTATGCCTACATCAACCGGTATATCCGCGAACATCGACAACCCTATTTCACCCCCAAACCATTAATTATTGCGTTAAGATTATTCTCCCACTCCTCGCGGGAGAGGTTTGGAAATGACCATGAGGCATGGGGCTGATAATACATGTCAAGTGAAACAGTTTTAAGCGTAGGTGAAAAATGCTTTAAGCCGGATAAAATAAGCCAGCCAACATAATATTTAAGCCCTATTAATAGCGCCAAGTCGTGAGAACCCTTGCCGCTGAGCCCCGTCCAGCTTGGGTCAGTGAGCCTATTCGCAATATCGACCAGGGGCATGCCGACAACCCTTACGAAACCCCTCTTGATAAATTCGCTTTGAATGCTGGGCGCCGAAGCGACTTGAAGCCCAGCGGCTTCAGCTAGGCTGATAACATAGTCCACGAGCAGTCTGCCATCGCTCAGCTTTATCTCGGCGGCCCTATATCCAACAATTAATACTGGATTCTTAGACCGCTTAATGAGCGCTGAAACGATCTGCGGGTTGCTTATCACTAAGGCCTTTTTCGGTCCAGGCACCTCGGCTGTCTGCCAAGGCTCAGTCTGCCTAGCAGCGCTCATCTCACTCACTCCTCCTTCTAACGAGCCTAGGTAGAAGCGTTGGGTCCGGTATAATGTTCTCCTTCCAGCCCTTCTCCTCAAGCACTTTTATCACTTCGTCGCGCACCGTTAATGGGATGTCTGCCAGCGTGCGGACGAACAGGTGTATGTCGTCCGGCATCCTCCCGAATAAGCGCTTGTGCAGATCAATGTAGTGCGACAATTTGATTGCCCTACCTTTAGTGGTATCGTTCGGCCTCATACATAGCTTCGCGATCATCACCATGGCTTCCTCCTTGGTCTCAGCGGCGTAGAAGAGATGTTCGGGGGTTGGGCCAACGTAAACCTTCTCGCCGGTTCTGGCGTCGTAAACATACCAATCTTCAGGCTTATCCTTTCGCCCAAGCAGCATACGCCTATACTTCAGCCCGTGAGGCCCAACTATTACTGGAACCCCAAGCCTCCAGAAGCCGCTAGCTATGGCCGCGGCTTTCTGCGACATGGCGCCCCAAGCAACCCCGACAGCGCCAACCCTGTTAAGTATGTAGTCAGCTATCTCCTCATAGTTTCCCCTCAGCCTACGCTTAGCAAATATGCTCGCTATTTTTATCGCCGCGCCGGCTATATGCGCATTAGCTACACATGAGCCCACATTAACTATGCCGCCCGCCTCAAAGGCTCCTGGAAAAGCCTCATATGGGCTCTTCCCTTCCTCATCTTTGTGCATGGCTATTGACATGGCTGCGCATCCTGAGGCTACAACAATGTATCGTCTCCTAGCGAACTCAACAGCCATTTCGGCTACCTCGCTGCCACCCTTCGGATAGTTGGCGCATCCAACAAATGCGACCACGCCCGGTATCTCGCCTAAAACAATCGGGCTGCCAACATTCCTGATTTCAACGTCCTGTATCGCGCCCCTGCCAACCCTAATCTTATACTTCTCCTCCTTGAGCCGCTTCTCCGCGGCCTTAACTATGAAGCTGTGGAGTGGGAGGTTTATTGGACATGCGCTCTCGCATCTAGCGCAGCCGACGCACTCATCGTATAGGTTGGCGAGCGCATCTAAGCTTCCGTTCAACGCCTGCGCCAGCGCCTCTCTAACCGGCAGATCATTTGGGCAAGCCCTCCTACAATCGTCGCATTTTCGGCATCTTCTCGCGCCCTCAATTATGTCGCTGACGTCTGGAAGAGCCTTAAACTTCATCCTCTTAGGCGCCACCAAGAGCGCTGTTTTAACAGCCACTTCAGCGGCCTTAGCTGGATCAAGAATTAACGCGCCGGGCTGGTTGCCGGAAACCAGGTCTTCAACTATCTTGCTGGCTTCATCCCCCGTTCTGTTCGGCAAACCGAGACAGTTTACGTCGCTTGTCGCTATGACCGGCGCCATGATCTTCTGGGCTTCAATCAACGTGTCGGCTCTAATGCATTGCTCGTCGACGACTATGACGTCCGCCACACCGCTTCTAATGAATCTAAGCTGCCATGAGATCGGCCCAATTATCTTCGCCTTAGGATTATATCGCGTAACATCATGCGCTGTACAACATAGTCCGGTGACCTCAACCCCGCCGTACAAGCCGTTGTTCATGAGGTAGTCCACTATTTCAGCTGCCGGCGGAACATTGTGTCCAATAATCAGTATAACCGGTTTAGCTGAGTCGACGACGCCTAAGCCTATATCTGCAAGCGGGGCTTCCGGCTCAGCCTTCGGAAAGCCCAGGGCCGATATCTGCGCTATATCCGCTATCTCTAATCCGACATGATCTATCATACCGGCATGAAAAACTTTAGATTCGAAATCTAGGTTACTCTCTTCCTGGCCTGTATGTGTGGCTGCAAGTAGCCTAGTTAATTCGCGCTCAAGATAGCCCAACACGTCCTCCAGGTCACCTAGGGTTTTAGGCTTAACGCCGCAGACGAGGCGGGTTATCGGAGCCTCAACCTCGACGTTTAGGCCTCCGACGTCTATCGGGTGGTCGCGCCCAAACTTCTCTATTAAGTGGTCGACCAGATGCCTAGCGTGCGATATATGTGTCGCAGCACCTATACAGCATGCTAGAAGAACTATGCGGGACTGCTGCCCAGCCATATTTAAACCGCAAGCTCCGCGTTTATTGCCCGTTAAATCACATTTTCCAAATGTGCAGAGGCAGCAGAGATCGCAGAACGGCATGTAAAAGGGCTTATAGCGTTGCAGGAGCTTAAAGTCCCATTCCCTTAAATCCACTATCGATGGGAAGGGAGTTGGCCCAACTTCTTCAGCCCACTCTTCGCCAATTATTTTGCCAATAGAGATCTCAACATCCTTCAGAAACCCTACGTCGCTCCTTATCTCCCCAATCTTAAAACGTAAATTTTTCTCAGAACCCAATTTGAACCCTATCCTTAGGTGACTTTTATGGATTACATAAAAGGATGCGTGGAAATATTTAAACATTTTATTTTTTGAGTTAAATGAGACTTTCAGGTACTTTGGCGTAAACTCCGGAACTGTTTATTAAACTGGTCACTTTACTGCGCCGGCAATAAAAGCTATTAGCCCCACCATCATACATATCAAAATTATGCTTTTAACTTTCTTGGCATTTTCTTTCACAGGGTTTTTCATCAGCCTTATTGAGGAAACTATGAAGCCAATATCCGCGATTATTAGCGGCGGCAGAAACCATACGTTCGCCAACCCGAAGATTATTGGCATCGGGCTTAGTAAGACCGCTAATATGAGGAAAACCGATGCTGATTGAGCAGCCTTCTTCGAACCGTATAGTAGTGCAAGCGTCTTAATGCCTTTAATTTTATCGCCCTCCACATCGACTATACCCTTAGCTATTTCTCTGCCAGTGTTAGTTAAGAAGGCTAAAGCCGCGAAGAGAATAGTGTAGGGTTCTATTACGCCTTTGACAGCTGCGCCGCCATATATGAACGGCATTGATACGCATGCGCTAACCAGAAAGTTTCCAAATAACCCCGTTCGCTTCCCAGCCGTCGAATACGCCACTGACACCAGCCAGGAAAATAGCGCCAGAAGAAGGCATAGAAAGTTTGTTAGAGCCGCTGAGATCAAACCTACGGATGATAGAGCGATAGCCAATGCCACAGCCTCCGCCGGTTTTATTAGCCCGCTTGGAATTGGACGGTTCGGCTCATTTATGGCGTCTATATCCCTATCATAATAATCGTTTATAGCCATTGAGGCGCCGGTTAAAGCTGACGCCGTTATAAAGCCGAATAACAAGTCTATTAGAAGTTGATCAGCCATTAATCTGCCCACACTTATAAAAGCCCCAACTATAACCGCGAAGCCCATCATTAAGCAGTTAATTGGTCGCAGGATTCTAATGGCGCCGACTATTTTCCTCATGCTTATAACCATTAAAATTATCGCTAGCCCCCTATAAATTCGTAGGATTTATAGGGGTGAGAAGCATGTTTTACTAGGGATAGTTTACTGTTAGCGGTGTAGAAGTTTGACGGAGAAAAGGCTCTCGGAGAACCCGTTTGGAGAATTTAGAAAGGAATGTAGAATACTGCTGCTTAAGGTTCTGGAGGAGATTTCCCCAGAACTATTAACGTATAAAATTGCGCTTGAGATACCTCCTAACCCGCAGTTCGGCGAGCTAACTACATCAATATGCTTTGAGGCTGCCAAGAATTTATCTAAGACCCCGCTTGAACTGGCTAAAGAGATCGAGGCTGAAGCCAGAGATGAGGTAAGGTTCTTTCCGCTTATCGATTTCGTTGAGGCTGCTGGGCATGGCTACGTGAACTTTCACGCAGACTTCGCTGAGCTCTCTTCCTTGACAATCAGATCCGCCATAACATTGGACGACGAGTATGGTTACGTTAAAGTCGAGAAGCCGGAGAAAATAATTGTTGAGCATACAAGCGTCAACCCTATACACCCGATACATGTCGGATCCGCGAGAAACACTTTCCTAGGCGATTCTATAGCGCGCATTCTGAAGGCTAGGGGGCACAGAGTCTCAACACACTATTATGTTGACGATGTTGGACGCCAGTCGGCTATAGTCGCCTACGGATATAGGCTGCTTGGGAAACCTAAGCCATTAAGTAAGCCGGATCATTTCATAGGTGCCATATATGCTGTTACAAATTGTCTTCTGGAGATCACTAGGCTTAAGAACGCTTTGGAGAAGAATAAGGGTAGTTTGAGCTCCGAGGATACCCAAAAGATCAGGAATAGCTTAGATGACTGGATTGCTGTAGCAATAGAGCTTCAGGGAAAGTTTCCAGAAATATTTAATAGCCTTTTAGAGGCTTTAGAGAAGTCGACCGACCCTGAATCTGAGATAAACATTCTTATGAGGAGATATGAGAAGGGGGATGAGGACGCGAAAAAATTGATTCGTGAAGTCTCAGCTCTATGCCTAGAGGGCTTCAAGGAGACTTTAGGGAGGGTAGGTGTAACCTTCGATTCATGGGATTGGGAGAGCGATTTCATATGGAATGGTGACGTCGCAAGATATCTTAATGCTCTGAAAAGAACACCATACGTATTTTATAAGGGTGAGGTTTTGGAGTTTGACGCTGAAAGGGTGGCGAGAGACTTAAATCTTAAGGAGAGACTCGGACTTAAAGAGAGCTACGAGATACCTTCGCTGACTTTGGGCAGATCAGATGGCACAACTCTGTACACTACGAGGGACATAGCTTACAGCCTATGGAAGCTTAAAATGGCTGATAAAGTGATAAATGTTATAGGTATTGAGCAGAGACTAGCCCAGATACAGTTGAAGCTAGCCCTATACGCTCTAGGATGCGCGGATGAGGCTGGAAGGCTCATACACTTCGCCTACAACCTTGTAAACTTCCCCGGGCAGAGGATCTCCGGTAGAAGGGGTCGATACATAACTCTAGATGAAGTCATAGATGAAGCTATTGAAAGAGCCTATGAGGAGGTTAATAAGCGCTCAACTGATTTAGCGGAGGAGGAGAAGAGGAGAATCTCGGAGATCGTTGGCATAGGAGCCGTGAAATACGCCCTATTGGAGACAGACCCTCTAAAGCCTATAGTTTTCACATGGGATAGGGTTATAAATTTCGAGAAGAACAGTGGACCCTACATACAGTACTCATATGCAAGGGCGTGCAGCATCCTGAGAAAAGCCCCAAAACACGTTGAAGACGCTGACTTCTCGCTGCTTAAGGAGCCCGCCGAGCGCGAAATCGTCTTAATGGTGGCACGCTTCCCCGAGATTTTCATTGACGCTGCAGACAATCTTAGACCTAACATTATAGCTGACTTCGCCAATACATTGGCAGACAAGTTTAACGCCTTCTACGCGTCTATACCAGTGATTAAGGCTGAGCCGCCGGAACTCGCTAACGCGAGGCTGATGCTGGTTAACGCTGCAAGAATAACCCTGAGGAACGCTTTAGCACTGTTGGGTATAGAAGCCCCCCAGAGAATGTAAAGTAAACGTATTTTTCGGCAGGTAATATTGAGTGAAGATTTGCTATTTGAGCGGAACGTACATGCTGCTCCTGCTGGCACCTATCCCCGGCGTTCCATGTTTAACCGGCTTATTGGTTATCGCAAACTCGCCTAAGTAGCGCCCTATCATTTCGGGTTTTATCTCCACTGGAACAAACTCTTTACCATTGTGAACATGTATGGTTAAGCCAATCATCTCCGGCAGAATGATCATGTCTCTACAGTGAGTTTTAATAGGTTTGGTGTATATACCCTCTTTAGCCGCGCGGATCTTCTCCAGAAACCTCCTCTGCTCATAATATAAGCCGCGCCTTAGGCTTCTTCGGGCACGCGCACTAAGCAATTGAATAAAGTCGTCCATGGACATGTCTAGTATCTCTTCAAGCGCATAGCCCCTATACTTGAACTCCTTAGGCATATCTCATCAGCTCACCGTTTAAAAAGGTAAATGAGCCTTTTAAATGTTACTCCACATCGTAGAATTCTTCGGCTTTAGGCGGCGTTGGGCTTAAACCCTTTCTCTCACGGACCTGCCTTATTATCTCCGCTTGCATTGAGTCTGGTACCGGAGCCCACCTGCTGAACTGTGTTGCCCAGAAGGCTCTCCCCTGAGTTGAGGAGCGGAGCTCCTCGGCGAGCCCAAAGGATTCTGCGACGGGTATTTCAGCCTTAACTATCATCATGTCCTCCTCGCTCACTAAGTCTAGGAGTTTACCGCGCCTCTTCTGGACTATTGCTATGACATGGCTTACGAAATCGCTTGGAACCTTACACTCAAAGCTCAGTATGGGCTCTAGAATCTTTGGCTCACATAGGAGGAAGCATCCCCAGATCGGGCGCCATGTCATGGGCATTATCTGCGCCGGCCCTCTATGGACTGGGTCCTCATGTATCAATATGTCCTCTAAGTTAATTTTGAGACCGTAAGCTGGCTCTTTGGTTAACGGCATGGCGTTAACGGCGTCTCTAAAACCTGCTTTAACGTGCTCTATTACCTCCTCAACGAACTGTCTACCCTTAATCCTATTGACAAGAACGTTTGTCCCCTCAATGGCTATAACGTTTCTAGCATCTTCAGCGGGCCAGCCGAACTCGTGTATGAGGATCTTCTGCCTCTCGTCGCGCTTCTGCATCTCTGAGATTTTACCAGTCCTTATGGCTTCAACGACCTCTTCTGGCAGCCTCTCTATCGTAACCCAAAGCCTATTATGTTTATTCGGGCTCTTACCCATAATCGGCGGACCATTATAATTGCGGCTCACCGTCTCACGATACATAACTATTGGCTTACTCATATTAACCTTTAAACCAGCTTCCTGCATGCGGTAAGCCGTAACCTCAAGGTGCAGCTCACCCATACCGCTCAGGAGATACTCGCCGGTCTCCTTGTTTATTGTGAAGCGCAGATTTGGATCCTCGAGAGTGAGTTTACGTATAACCTTGTCGAAGAGCGGCAGGTCTCTGACGTCAGCTGGCTCTATAGCAACGGTTACAACAGGGTCGGAAACATACTTGAGGCTTTCGAAGGGCGGTGTATCCACGCCGTCGTCAGCAAGGGTTTCGCCGGCCTGTATGGGCGGCAGCCCTGAGAGAGCCGCTATGTTGCCAGCCGGTATCTTCTCCACAACTATCTTATCAGTAGCCATATACATGTAAACCTGCTGTATCGTGCCCTTCTGCCGGCTAGTAACAAGCTGAACAACTTTACCCCTTTCAACGGTCCCGCTAAATACGCGGCCTATAGCGACAACGCCGCTATGAGGGTCAACCTCAATGGAGGTTATGCACATGAGTAGAGGGCCGTTTGGATCAACTTTAGCCATACTTATACCAACTTGGCTCTTGGGGTCTCCCGGCCATATTTGCGTCTGCCTGTAGGGCTGAGCCTCCAATGGGCTTGGCAGATGCTCACAGAACATGTTTAAGATAGGTTCGTAAAGCGGAACCCTTCTGCTTAAGGCGTCAACCTTTCTGGCGACCTCTTCAGGCTCACCTGTGTAGGCGTCGATTACATCTTTAAATGTTATTCCTTTCTCCCTCATGTATGGCAGGTTAAATCCCCATTTATGTAGGGCTGAGCCGAAGGCAACTGTCCCATTCTCAACTTTAACCTGCCAATCCTTCTTGTGTTCTGGAGGCGCATATTTTTCGATGAGGCTATTTATTCTAACTATTATTTTAGCAAACCTGCTCTGTATCTGCTCAGGGGTTAATCTCAGCTCTTTAATCAGCCTGTCAACTTTATTAATGAAGAGTATTGGCTTAACCCTTTCGTGAAGAGCCTGCATTAAAACGGTTTCCGTCTGGGTCATGGGTCCCTCAACGGCGTCGACGACAACTAATGCGCCGTCAACCGCCCTTAAGCTCCGCGTAACGGCTCCGCTGAAATCTATGTGCCCCGGGGTGTCTATTAGATTTATCAGGTACTCTTCACCCTTATATGTGTGTACCAGGCTTATGTTTGATGCAAAGACCGTCATCTGCCTCTTCTGCTCAAGCTCCCAGGAGTCTAGGAAAAGCCTTTGCCCGGCGACCTCCATACTTATTATTCCGGCGGCGGCGAGCAGACTGTCTGATAGCGTGGTCTTACCATGATCCACATGAGCGATTATGCTAGTGTTTCTGATCCGCCTAGGATCATTCATTAACTTAACTATATCTTCAACCTGCTTATAGCGCCCCATAGCTACATCTTCACCACACTATTAAGCATGTAAGTATCCTTGACATAATCCTTAATATTTTTTCCTTTTGCGCGTTCACAACCCCACGCTTCGTGTAGGGCTACATAATTGTGAGAGAACTCACCTATAACCTTTTTCATACGTATCATCTTTTTAAGACTCTTGTGCGCCAAAACTAGCTATGATAAACAAGGTATACATGAAGAGCAGAATTATTCCTTCCCTCCAACCTATTCTTTCTCCTGAGAGGAAATACCAGAGTAGGAGATTTGCCATAATTGAGAACATAACAAGGCTTGAGTATGCAGCCATATTAACTCGGAAGGGGCCTCCCATTAACGCTACGCCTAAAATCAGCGTTATGTTCACGAACCCGCTTCCAACAATATTGCCCAGCACCAATTCAATATGCCCTTTCCTCGTAGCGTTAATGCCGTTCGCGAGCTCGGGTAAACTTGTACCGAAAGCCACTATTGTTGCGCCGATCACAACCCTTGGAACGCCAAGCGCCTCAGCGATGTAGGAGGCGGATTCAACTATAAAATATGCGCTGGCAACTACCCCAATAACGCCTAAAAGCGTCAGTAGAACGTATCTAGTTACTTTACCTCTCTCACTTAAACTGTAGACTTCCTTATTCCTCTTAGATCTAATCATCTGAATATTGTGGAAAACGAATATTGTTATTAGAATCGCCCCTATAATGCTGCTCGCATAACCAATGTAGATCAGGGCTAATGGTATAAGTGAGGCTATGAAGAGCCCAAAGTATAGGTCTCTCACTTCTTCAGATGTCTTATTGCTGAATCGATAAATTCTGCCTTGACTCTTCAGTGACAATATTAGGAAGCACAGCCCTAATATTAGGCAGACATTTACGATATTTGAGCCTAAAACATTCCCTATCGCGATGCCAATCGCCTCCGGATCCATTGTGGAAAATATTGAGACTGAGAGCTCCGGCAAGGTTGTGAATGAGGCAATAAGTAGAAAGCCTATCGTTGTTTTCCCCAGCCCAGTTATCTTAGCGATTTCCACGGAATTGTCTATCGCTAGGTCGCTTGACTTGTCCAGGGTCAGCATTCCAACTAAGAGTATTATGGCGTTGCCGATTAACCCTAGGCTTTCGAAGACTGCCTCCAGCATCCCCCGCTCATCCCTTCATTTCGAGCTAAGCCTATAAAAATGTATGGTGAAATAATAAGGTTTTGCTCAGCTTAACTCGGAGTATATTGCTGCGAAAAGAGGTTTTTCTGGGCTGAAATCTCGATAAGAAGATAGAATCTTGCCTTTTCAGGTTCTAGATTCTTTGATGGAGTGGTTAAGCTTCCGCATTAGCATCCGCATGATGGTTAGCGCTATAACTGGAACACTGATGTCTCAATTATCCTGGGATAGCTCCCTTCCACCCTCCCCGCCGGTTAAGGTTGTTTACTGCTGGTTTGAATCTATGTTCTCATTTTCCGCGCTATTCCTATAGTAGAGTTTTGGCGGCGCAACTATCACCTTTGTTCCAGCGGGGATCGACGACGTTATCCAGGCGTTTCCGCCTATAACCGCGTCGTCGCCTATAACTGTCTCACCGCCTAAAATAGTTGCACCAGAATATATGACGACGTTGTTTCCCACGGTCGGATGCCTCTTTAAGCCCTTAATTATTTTACCCCTCTCATCCCTCGGAAAGCTTAACGCTCCAAGAGTAACGCCCTGGTAAATCTTAACGTTATCGCCTATCTCGGTTGTCTCGCCGATAACCACGCCGGTTCCGTGATCTATGAAGAAGTTTCTCCCAATTTTTGCTCCTGGATGAATATCTATGCCGGTCTTCGAGTGCGCGTATTCGGTCATTATCCGCGGTATTAGCGGCACACCCCTAATATAGAGCTCATGCGCAATCCTATAGGTTGCGATGGCTAAAACGCATGGATAGCTTAGTATAACCTCGTCTGTGCTTTTAGCAGCAGGGTCGCCGTCGTAGGCTGCTTGTATGTCCCCGCTTAATATAGCCCTAATCTCCGGGATCTTTTCGAGAACCTCCCTCACGATTACCCGCGCCCTTCTCCGGCAAACCTCCTCAGAGGCAACCCCAAACTTTCTGGAAAGGTATTTTAGGCTTTTCTCCACCTCGTTCACGAGCCTAGAGTATATTGAGTTGAGAAGGTTTCCAACGAAATACCTCACATTAAACCTATCGATTTTAGTGTTTCCAAAATATCCTGGAAAGATTATGGATAATAAGTCTTCTAGAATCTCTATAATCACCTGCTTAGATGGAAGATCCTCTCCATCGGACCAGTTTACACCGCCATGCTCCTTATAGCTCTCAACTATCCTATCGATTAGTTTCGGCAGACCATCTTCAAGCCAATTATCTTCACGGCGCTCTTCTCCCTCCATCAGAAGCTCAAGCATCTGCCTTGAAGCCCATACCCGTGCCACTTTATCTATCTTTTCAAGGAAATCGTTCTCTACCTTTACTTTAGCCTCATCCATCTGCTATCGCCATGCTATATTAGATTTTAATTTCTTAGAGAGAGGTTATGGAAAAATCTATCGGTTCTTCACTAAAGAGTGGTGTGCTTAAGTAGCGTTCTCCGGTGTCTGGTAATAAAGCGACTATTAGCTTGCCCTTGCTCTCCGGTCTCTTGGCAACCTCGAGGGCTGCGTATACAGCTGCCCCAGACGATATCCCAACGAGCAGGCCTTCCTTTCTAGCTAAAAGCCTAGCTGTTTTAATGGCGTCCTCATCCCTAACCCTTATAACTTCATCTATCAAGTCGAGCCTAAGTACATTCGGTATGAAGCCGGCGCCTATTCCCTGAATCATATGATGCCCTGGTTTACCCCCGCTTAGAACCGGAGAACCGTACGGCTCAACAGCCACGACGCGGAAACCGGGTTTTAAGGGCTTTATATATTCCGCTACGCCGGTTATCGTGCCGCCCGTTCCAACCCCAGCAACAAACACATCTATTTTCCCATCGGTGTCACGCCATATCTCTGGACCCGTTGTCTCCCTATGTGACTTTGGGTTAGCCGGATTTCTAAACTGGTTTGGCATAAAGGAGTTCGGTATTTTTGAGGCGAGCTCCTCAGCCTTCTTTATGGCGCCAACCATACCCTCCTCTTTAGGCGTTAAAATTACTTCGGCTCCATAAGCCCTGAGAATCTTCCTTCGCTCAACACTCACGTTCTCTGGCATGACTATTATCAGCCTATAGCCCTTGACCGCGGCGACCATCGCTAGCCCTATACCGGTATTCCCGCTTGTAGGCTCTATAATCACGGTATTCTTATCGATTAGCCCGAGGCGCTCGGCTTCAGATATCATGCTTAAACATATTCTATCCTTAACGCTCCCGCCTGGATTACGGGATTCAAGTTTAGCTAGGATTGTGCAATCTAAGCCTTCAGCAATCTTATTTAAGCGTATTAGGGGGGTGTTACCGATAGTCTCCAGAACGGAGCTAAATATTCTTCCCATAAAAATCCCCTTATAAAATTCTCTTTAACGCAAATTGAAGAGCCTATTCCCTCCATTTTAAGAGCGATTAAATTTCTTTTTCCTTCATCCTTATGTTAGGAAACGTAAAATATTAGGAGGGGGCCGGGAGAATTTAAGTCTTTTAAGTTGAGCCTTAGAGGATATTTTTATCTCAATCTCTCCCATAGTTTGGATTATCGATTACCGCGGGTCTCCCATCTCTCTCAACTATGAGCTTCGCGAAACCCCGCTTCCTTATCGTCTCATAGTCGTGCCCTGAATCTGACGGGTATATGGCTAGGAAGACGAGCTCAGTTCTACCGGTGTTCACCGAGCGGTGCGCTAGCCCTGGCGGAATATAGACTATCATTTCAGGCTTTATTTCTTCAATGAAAACTCTACCCTCCTTATCCTGCATTAGAATTAATCCCTCACCGCTCATCCCGATGTAAACCTCGCTCGTCGCCTCCTTCACATGGAAATGCCCTTTAGTGAAATAGTATTCATCTCCAACTTTCCCCGGATAGATAATTGTGCAGCCGACATTAAGCTCCCCTTCCGTCTTTCGGCTTATCTCATATACAACATAAATTAATGGATTTTCACCTTTTGAAAGCGCATCCTCAACAGCACGCTTGTCTGAGAAATACTCACGTAAGTCTGCTAGGCGCCTCTCGGTCCTAGTATTATACGGGAGCAGCATACCCGTCTTACTCAGTTTAGCGGAATAGGGTTCCGAGGTCATCATATTGCATCCGCATCACTAGGGTAATAGAGAATTTCATAACAACCTTAACTATTAAGTTTTTCTCTCGGGAAAAATCAATTCGCAGAGTTCTTAGATAAAGAATTTTAAAGAATTAAGTAATAGGCTGTTTAAGTTTTCCGTCAAAACCGCTCCATAAAAGGAGAAATTGTTAATGGGTTTTTAACGCTGGGAACTACAGGTTATCATAATCTTCTAGTTCTAGCTTGAGGAAATGTTAAGGCTGGATTTTTGCCTCACTTCTCACGTATCCCATTATTTCTTCAGCGAGCTCCCGTGGAATGCTGTTCATCTCTAAAAGCTTTTTCACTATTTCCGAAATGGTTGTTATGGGTTTAACTCTGTAGCCTATTCTCTCAAGGTACTCTCTTCCCCCCTGCTCCCTATCTACCACAACCATCACGGTGTCAATTATGCCGCCCATCTCCTCAATCGGTTTAATTCCCTCAACCTTTGATCTGCCATCGGTTATTACATCATCAAAAAAGATGAAGCGCTCGCCTTTTCTTATTTCTCCACCAGATATTCTCCCGGTCAAGCCGTACGCTTTGCTCTCTTTCCTAACAATTATGCACGGAGTATTCAGGATGCAGGCTATATGTGGCAGTATTAATGCGCCCTTAAGCTCAATAGTTGCAAGCTTATCTATGCTTCTCTCAAGAATTATCCGCCGCATCTCCTCAGCCACCACGCATGCAACCCTCTTGAAATCTTCCGGAGAAGAGAGAAGCCAAGATAGATCAATATAATATGGGCTTGTGACGCCCGACTTTAAAACAAAGCTGCCAAACTTTAATGCCCTAGAATTAACCAGGCTCTTTGCAATTACAGCCACTTTATCCTCTCTGCTTTCACAGCTCACTTCGAACACCGCCACTATGATCATCAACAATCTTATAGTTCAATTTTCTGCCATCTCTATCTACAATAATAATATTGCTCTCGGATATATATGGGTAAGCAGCTATCATCATTATCCTTCCATAAAAGTTGTTTAAATCCGCTGTAGATGGGTGGAGGATGCCAGACGGATGGGAATGGAAAGTACCTATAATCGAGAAGTCCACTGGAAGCATATGTGCCGGAAAAGCTGAGAACCCCTTGCCTCGAGTACTCAATGGCGGAATTTCAACCTCTTCAACTAGAATAGCGCCTTTCCTGATTTTTCCCCTTAAGAGAAGTATTCCTTCTCTAGGATGACAAAATTTAGCGTAGCTAAGGACGCTATCGATGACAGACCTCTTTATGAGCACGTTTTCCACACATATTGGGTTAAGATAGGGATATAAATAGATTGCTAAACAGTATTGACGACTTAAGGGACGAAAACCTCAATGAAAGACTATCAAATCTAAACGCTGGTCTCAGAGATTTATCTTCGCTTTTCTCTCAAACTGACTTTCATGTATTTTTATTATTTCCGCGCCCCTCATCAATGTTACGTCAATAGAGTAATATGAGTGGATAATAGTAAATTATAAATTTAATGGAAGAAGAAAAATTATTTTTAGGTGGAATCTTGATTAATAATAGTGAGGAACTTATCATTAATGCTGTTAGTAAAATTTGTAGGGAGACTATTTATTCCGTATTAGGCGAATCTGCTGGAAAGGCGTTACTTTTCTTTTTGGAGAAGGATTTTGGGCGTGACCCATTTGAGGTTCTTTGGGAAAGCCCGAGAACCCTTTACTCCGGCATGGAGAAAATTCTCGGTGCAGGAACAAAAATTTTAATTAACATTTTAGTGGATGGCATTAACAAAGAATCTAATTTAAACATGAGCCCCGAGCTTTTCCTAGAGCTCATGCGTAACGGCGATCAGAGATCCACCGAGGAGATACGCTTGTTTTTAAGGAAAGTGGCTGAATCATCCATAATTGCACACGGTATGAGCGATACATAAATTATGTTTTGGTGGTGAAACATATATGAGGAGGGTTCCAACTGGAATCGAGAAACTCGACGAAATACTACAGGGCGGCTTCCCAAGAGGGAGCACTATTCTAGTAGCTGGAGGCCCAGGAACCGGTAAAACCATATTTGCGGCTCAATTCATATATTTTGGAGCAGTGAAGTATGAGGAGAAAGGTGTTTTTGTAACATTTGAGGAAAGCGCCGACTTCTTTAAAGACAACATGCTTACTCTTGGATGGAATTTTGACGATCTTCAGAAAAAGCGGTTAGTGACAATCCTAGACTTCATTTCTATAAAAGGGGCTGAAAACATAGAGATTGTAATTGAGGAAATAATTAAGGCTGTTAAAGCCTTAGATGCTGAGAGACTGGTTATTGACTCTATAACAGCCTTAACTACCTCATTAGGAGGAACGGCTGAAATAAGAATAATGATGTCAATCCTTCAGAAAGCATTGCGTGGATTGGGGTGCACAACATTACTAACAACTGAGATCCCTTGGGGTGAGAGTACTCTTGGTACTGGTGTTGAAGAGTTTTTATCTGATGGGATAATTTTACTCGAAATGAACCCCCGAGGAAACCTGCTCCGAAGGAGACTAATAGTTTTAAAGATGCGGGGGACTGAGCTGAACCTAAGATACTATCAGTACAATATTTCAAAAAACATCGGGATAGAGATGCTGCCCTATCCGGAAGCTGGGAGGTAGAAACCATGATGAACGAGAAGGAGATATGGGATAAGTATTGCAGTTTTCTTGAAAAACCATTTTCCGAGCAAATTGCATACTCCGAGAAGATTATCGAGGAGAATTTCGAGAAATGGAAGAAGACGAAGACAGCGCAATACTTAGTGAATAAGTATAATGTGAAGATCGAAAAGTTTGAAGATACACCATTAACAACCTATGGGGATTATCCCGCTTTACAGGAGTTCGCCTCAAGAATAGAGAGAATAATTGCGAGAAAACCTAGAAGAGGAGAGCGCCTTTTTGACTACTACTCGGGGATATTTACTGAGCTAAAGCCTATCGTGGATGGATGGATGATTGATAATTTCGGCTTCGCCGCGAAGACGAGTGGCACAACCGGAGAGCCTAAATGGATAGCCCACAGCATCACTAATTTGAAGATTTTCGAAGAGAACTTGTTAACGGTGGCAGCCCTAACGTGCAGCGAAAGTTGGGGAGAGACTAAGATCAGGGAGGGGGAAAGAGGTCTACAACTCGCTGCCCCCTTGCCCTACCTTTCCGGATGGAGCGTTTTGTTAAGTAGTAAGCACTTTAATATGATTCCTCCACCAGAGGTTATTGAGGGGGAGACTAACCTAGGCAAGAGATTATGGATGATTCTGAAGGAAATTGAAAGAGGGACAAAACCTACCGTTGCCGGAGGGGAAACTGCCTTTTTCCACTTAGTATGCAGGTATTTGAAGAATAAAACGGAAGTATTTAGGGAGTATTATAAGTCACTGAACCTTGGACTCGCAAAAATCTATATGTCCTTCAGATGGCTTCTATCTCACTTCAGTAAAAGGTATGAGAGGCTGAGAGATCTTTTACCACTTAAAGGTATAAGTGTCGCCGGTGTGAATATAGAGCCATATAAGAGCCTTTTTATTCAAGAGTTTGGGGTTGAGCCAACTAATGTGTACGCTTCCACCGAGTTCCCAGTACTCATGTGCGGTCCCCCGGACAGAAAAGAATGTTTAATTCCAATTTTGAAGACTGGTTACTATGAGTTTATTGATGAAAAAAGTAATGTGAAGAAGATAGATGAACTTAAGAGGGGAGAAACATATGAACTGGTAGTAACTACAATACAATCCATGCTTATCAGGTATAGAATAGGTGACCTCTTAACCGTCGTTGATTTCAGAGACGACGGCATGCCGTACTTTATCTTTAAAGCTAGAGTTAATGAATTGTTAGATTTTTATGGATACTTTAGGATCACTGAAAGGATATTTTCAAACGCTCTAAGGGAGGCTGGGTTAAAGTACTTTGAGAAGTGGGCGGTTACAAAGGAGATCCGTGAAGGAGATGAACAATTATATGTTCTCATGGAGAGACCTTGGAGGTATTCGGAGGAGGAGGCTGCAAAAATCATATTTAATGCGCTTTCCAAGACTTTTCCCGACTTTCAGAATTTTATAAGGGACTTTTCCATAAAGAAGCCATCTGATGTTATTAGAGTTAAGTATTTGAGAGGAGGCGCCTTCCTACGATACTCAATGAAGATGGTGAAAGAGGGTGCGGAAATAGGGCAGATAAAACCGCCAAAAATAATACCTCTTCAAAAAAAGGAGATCGTGGATCTATTGGAGACGATTTAAAGACATGGAGTGGCACTTTGTTCCCGTTACGATCCAGTATATTGTGGCAGGAATCTTATCTCTCACGTTAGGAACCTATGTTCTTCGTAAAAGCCGCTATTCTACCCCATCAAAATTCTTCATGATGTTCTCAGTTTTTCTAGCTATATGGCAATTCTTGATTTTTCTCCATAGAAATGCCCCTAATGAACCTCTATCTGAAATATTCTTTAAGATAAGCACAGGCTTCGCTTCATTAACATTTTCAATGATTTTTCTCACAATTCTTTTCCTTCAAAATGGGAAAATGATATACACCTTAGTAGCGATTGTGCCTAATGTTGCCTTCTTCATACTTGGCGTACCATATTTGCCCATTAAAGTATTTTGGACGGAACATGGCTGGTCATATATTTTTGCATTAGGGGAGTCTTATCTCGTCTCTTCACTACCAATGTTGCTCTACATAATTTACGGGTTATTAAACTACGTCTGGATATTAAAGCCGATTAAGAGCAGCCGGTCACAATTTATTAGGAAAAAATATAAGTTAATATTCTTAGGATTCAGCTTGTTTTTCGCTCTCGGCTTTGCAATTTCAAACACCATTCTATATATATTACCTGAAGCCGTCCCTTTGGGCGGCATCACCATAATTATAGGGCTAATTGTAATGGCATATAGCATATCGCTTGAAGAGAAATGGCAAGAAATATACTCCCCAACACTACCGAAAGGATTGCATGAGAGCGTCTCTCTGTTCCTCCAGAAAATCTTCAATTCGCTGCAAAAAGACGTATTAGGTCAACATTACCTCAAGTATGACAGATATTTGCTGGAGCTTGGGATAAGCGATAATGTGGAAATTTCGGATGGAAAGATAACTGTTAAGGGGGAGATAGATAGTTCTCAGCTAACCAAAATTGTAGATAAAACGCTGGAGAAGATTGAGGAAGGGAAGCTGCCATTTGGAGTTATAAATGATCTAATAAATTTTTGGAATGATATACTTCCAGTCATCGAGAACGACAACATTGTACTACTTAAGTCCCATGAGAACTTCTTAAAGAAGAACAGGTTGATCTACAAGATAGCGGATGGCAGATTCCGAGATGTTTTCCTACCCAAAGGTTTTTCTGAGGACCACCTTGACGGATTTTCACGTCTATTCGGTCTTTTACACAAGGACTTGTTTGGAAAGCCTATTTTAATGGAGATAAACCCTTCAGAGAAGTATGAAGATATAGTTGAGCTTTATATCCGTGAGGTTTTAGCTAACTGCGAGGAGTTGACGGTATTCACTAGAAAGGGTTCAAAGATATTAGAGTATTTGCCCAGGGAACAAGCGCATATTTTCTACTTGTCGTCGGAGGTTACTCAGAAAAACGTTTTATCGCGCCGCGAAGCCGAGTTACCCATTTATGATTTAGCTTACTTGCTCGGAGACATCTCTCTAGCTGTAAAAAACATGCATTCGCTACTTGTGGATGATCTTACAGACCTAATCTACTCTATAGGGTTTAAGAGATCTTATAGGTTTACAAGAAGCGCCATAGAGCTTGCGTCCTCCCATAAAATTGTATCCCTATTCCTTATTAGTGAAGCGCACGACGAGAAAGTCAAAGCGGTATTCGAAAATCTATTTCCAATAATATTGAGAGTAGAGAGGAATAATGTTGTGAGAATAAAATAGGTTAACCGGAATCAAACTTTAAGGCTTATAATTACGTCAATCATCGCGTTGTCGCTTAAGCTATTTCTTAAGGTAGAGATCAACAGAAAATCTAGGTTCTAAGTTCCATCATACTCATTTGTCAAAACGATATTTTTCGCAGTTTAACGCTTAACGCTATTTCTTAAAGGGGGTTAAGACCGCTTATTCTTTCCAGACCTTACCGATCTCTTCCTGTATCTCCCTCTTCTTTCGCTCGTATTCTTCAATCGTTATTTCGCCAATCTTATATCTCGCGTGTAAAGCCTCAAGATCCTCCCTAAGGGCTTTCTCCCTCTCCTTCCTATCTCTGATCAGCGAGTCTAGGAAGGCTAAGGTTTCCTCAACATCCACCTTAACATTATTGAGCACGCTGTTTGAAATCTTTCCCTCCTCAACCATTCTTCTTATAGCGTCATATGCCGCCTGCAAACTGGATTCCATATCCTTTATTTCGCTTGGGGATTTGTCTCCAAGCATCTTCTCAAGCCTCCCAAGGGCGGCCTTAATGCTCTTAGCCATGTTCTCGAATTCCCTCTGCTCAATCTTCAGCTTCTCAGATCTCTGCGAGAAGGTGTTTAAGTCAACTTCGCCGATTTTGTAGCGGACGCTTAGCTCCTCGATGCTTAAAGCAATATCACTTAAACGCCTATCAATATCCTCGAGCCTCCTCCTAAGCTCCTCAAGTTTACGAACACGCATGTTAAGCAGCTCACTTAATTTGCCACTATACTCATTGTAGAGCTTTAGGAAAACGCTCTCTGAGACCTCGCCCGACTGGAAGAGCTTAAAGAGAGCTATTTTCCTAGCGTAAAGGGTTGATATATTGGACATTAAGCTCGCCGCTTCACCTTCAAGCCCGATTGGTGATGGAGCTGGGCTTGGCTGAGCTGGCTGTGTTGGAGGTGGGACAAGCGGTGGGACTGGCGGGGGAGCCTCTAGAGGCCTCGGTCTCTCGATTTGCTGTGGTGCGGCTGTCGGTAACTGTGCTCCGCAGTAAATACAGTATCTCATAGCTGGGACTCTTCTACCGCAGTTCGGGCATCGAATACGGGCTTCATCTAAACTTGACATGCGTAGACTCCTCTCAAACCCTCAACCTCTAACAGCAAAAATATTTTAGTGGCAGCCTTATAAAAGTTAATTTGCCAGAAAAATGCATAATTTATGGCGGAGATATGAGCGGCGAAGACTACATACCGCTCAGAAGAGCATTAAAAGATTATTTAAAGGAGCATAAGGTGACTCTGGATGATTTGCTTAGAGTTATGGATGATGATAAAGAGGGCATTATGGAGGCTTTAAGTAAAAGAGTACATTTAACAAGGGCTCAGCGCAGGGCTCTTGAACAGCATCTCTCAAGCAGGGAGCTGAACCTTCTCCTGTTCGTTATACAGGCATTCTATATACTTAATCCATCGGGGCTCTATAAGGGTTTCATGATTGAGCCTGTGAGAGACGATATCATGGTTGGCGATAAAGTAACATTTGAGGGCTGTAAGATGATACTGAAGGCGTTAGGCATCTCAACAGAGGACATAGACGCCTAATAATGTATCTCCACAACGTCCCCGTCCATTAATACGTGGTTAGATCCAACCCTTTCGCCGGGATACTTTGCGCTCGGCCCCCAAACTCTAGCATATTTAAACCCTTTATACATTTCCGTGTGCAATCTCTTAGCAACCTCTATCACCTCAGTTCCCTCCTTGACCACTAGGGGTTTTTTAGAAGGCTCTTTTGACGAGGGCTCCTTAGTATAAACCCTTATTATTCCAAGCATATTAAAGATGATTTTTCCAAGATCCCTTAAGCCTTCGTTCCTTAAGCATGAGGCTATGAGAAACGGTAATCCCTGCTCCTCTAAATAGCCTTTCAGTTGAGCGATATTTGCCTTAGCGCCCGGCAAATCAGACTTATTTGCAATTATCACCGTCGGCTTATAAACGCTATTCGAGAACAAGGATGCTTCAATATCATCTAAGCTTACTTTGCCGCTTATCTTAACTAGGGCTGAAGTAATCCTGTAGCTGGCCAGCAAATCTTTCACATCCCCATAGGTGCAGTCAACCAGCACGCCGTGGTTTATGATTTGAATGCCTGCACCGTAGGGTCTCCTTATTATTTCAACTTCTCCTTCGGGCTTCTTAACTAGAATCCCAGCCTTATCTAGCTCCGATAACACCATAGACAGCTGCCCTATCGGATCATTTGATAGGTCAACCATAACTATCAGACCATCAGCGTTACGCGCTAAACCAAGTATCTGTGTACCCCCCATCCTTCCCTCGGACGCACCCTCAACTATAGCTGGCGCCTCAACGAGCTGAAACTGTATGTCTTCGAATTGAAGCATGCCTGGAATCGGCTTCTGAGTTGTAAATGGGAGTGGACTTATCTCCGGTTTAGCGTTAGTCGTAGAGACAAGTAGGCTGCTCTTACCAACGTTTGGCGGCCCTAAAATAACTATCTGTCCAGCACCTTCTTTCGGTATAGCGAATCCGCCCCCACCGCCTTTCCTCCGAGCCTTTGAGCGCTCCAGCTCCCGCTCGAGCTCAGCTATTCTACGCTTAACGTTAGCTACGAGCTTACTCGTCCCCTTATGTTTCGGGACTAGTGAGAGGAATTCGCGCATTAACCTTATCTTTTCTTGGGGTGAACGGCAGGCTACAACCTCAGCCCATTTAGCTTTAGCTTCAGCCGGTAGATTCGTAACCATTTCTGCTCAATTAAAAATATGCTTTTGGCGCTCTATATTTTTGTTGTTTTCTCAACCCTTACGCCCTCGCCGATCTCTGAGAACCAACCGTTTCTCGCGCCTGCAGAAACACATTCTTCAATAACTTTCTCTCCAACTTCCCTGTCTCTAACTAGAGCTATTATGCTCCCGCCCATTCCAGCCCCGGATAGCTTAGCTCCATAAGCTCCCGCATTCAGGGCTGCTTCACAGATCCTTTCGATTTCAGGTAAACTTACATCGTAGAGATCTCTTAGGAGAGCATGCTGAGCATTCATTATTTCGCCTAAAACCACATAATTTATCTCACCGCTAGAAGCCCTTCGGATCCTTCTTAGCGCGCCTTCATCGAGGATTGATGTGAGGTCGTTCTCCCTAACCCTCTCAAACCTAAGCACCTTCAAGGCGACCATAGTTAGCTTATGCATCCTGAGAGTGAACAATATTCTTTTCCTCGAGTTTTCATTCAGGATTGATAGATAGTCTTCAAGCTCTTCTTCGCCGAGATCCCCCCACCTCGGCTGATCAAACCTGTATCCGAGCCTACGCTTCACATGTTCTGGAACAGAAGCGCTCTCCATGAGGGTTTTTAGGCCAGCGTTTATCTCAGCCTGCCTCTTTGGATGAATATCCCCGGTAGAATGCCTTATACCGGAATCCACTATTGCGAAGGCTAAATCCCTGAATGGGAGCTCCTCAACCCCATATGGCGGCCTACAATCAATTTTAATAATCCCCCCGAAGGCTACGCCATACTGATCCAGCCTACCGCAGGGTATGCCCGCCTCCTCGTTCTCCGCGGAGAACGATATTTCAGCCACATCTCTTCTGCTTAATTTCAGGTCAAACACGTGGTTTAATAGCTCCGTGAACGCAACCTCGAGGGCTGCGCTGCTAGCTAGCCCCGAGCCTATCGGTATATTGCTTCTAATAGTTATATCCATCCCCCTAATCCTGCCCGCAAAACCCCTTTTAACGAGAACGTTTATAACTCCACGAAGATAGTTGCCAAAGAACTTACCCTTCTCCATCTCGTTTATCCCTATGGGGAACGAGTCCACGGATGGTTCACCGTATCTTTCCAGGTCGAGCGACCTCACGTTAAATTTGTCTCCGCCTGAAAGAGTTGCTGAAACATATAGTCTCAGGTTTATTGCTGCCGGGACAACTGGGAGCCCCTTATAATCCTGGTGAGTATTTAGGAAATCAGCTCTACCAGGGGAGGAAACGACGAACTGAGCAACCATGGGCAGCGACCTCTAACAACCTCTATATTTCCGGGCTCTCCCTTAATTCTTTCGCCTTCTCCTCAGGCGCATAATCAAACGTCACTGTTCCAGCTCCCGTCTCAACGCTCGCAAAATACTTTATCTTATTCTTCTCCCTGTACGGCGGATAAAACTCCACGTGAAAATGATAGAATGAGTACTGCCTGTTATCCGTAGGCCTCTGATGTAAAACCATCATGTATGGGAAACTCATGTTGAAGAGGTTATCAAACTTTCTTAAAACGCGCTTTAAGATTGAGGCGAAAGAATTCCTCTCACCATCGGATAGATCAGTTATGGCGCCGACATGCCTCTTAGGATAAATGTGAACGCCGTAAGGCCAGCGCGCGAAGAACGGCAGGAAACATATGAAGTCGTCGTTTTCGCATACGACGCGCACAGCGTCGCTTTTCTCCCTCTCTATCACCGCGCAGAATAGGCATTTTCCGCTCTTCTTCCAGTAGCGTCTGCTTGATTCAAGCTCGCGTTTAATGATCGGCGGTATGAATGGGAAAGCGTATATTTGTCCGTGCGGGTGGTCCAGGGTGACGCCTATCACCCGCCCCTTATTCTCGAATATGAAAACATACTTCACGTAGCTCCTTTTGCCCAGCTCCTCGAATCTTTCAGCCCATAGGTCGATGACCGCCCTGATGTTTTCGACGCTTAAGTCGGCTAGGGTGGCATCATGCTTAGGCGTATAGATCACAACCTCGCAAACCCCCCTCGACTTCATGCAGCGGTAGAACCTATCGGACTTAACTCTAGGCTCAGGCGGATCCGGGCACAGGGACGGAAACTTGTTCGGTATGCTCAGGACGGTCCAACCTGAGCTCGGAACCTCCTCTGATCCGGGACAGAATGGGCAAAAGTTCTCCGGCAGTAGTGGTCGTTTACCCCTCTCATCTGAAACTATGATCCACTCACGAAGTATTGGATCCCATCTCAGCTCCATTGATTCACCTAAAAGATTAAACTTAAAATTTATAGAAATAAGTTTGGTGCCTCCAATGTATTTAATGGGCATAGATATAGGTACTTCGAGCACAAAGGTTTTAATCATAGATCATTTAGGAAAAACGATAGCTAAGTCGTCTATGGAGTATCCTGTTAAGTCGCCTTTAGAAGGTTATGCTGAGCAGGATCCGGAAGCATGGTGGACTGCAACTAAAGTCTCCGTTAGAAGAGCCTTAAAGGAAGCCGGAGTTAAGGGCAGCGATATTTCAGCCGTGGGGTTTTCTGGACAGATGCATGGAACCGTGATCCTAGGAAAAAATGGAGAGCCCCTGAGGGATGCGATAATATGGCTTGATAAGAGAAGCCTTAATGAATGCGACGAGATTTATAAGAAGATTGGAAGAGAGAAAGTTCTGAAAATAGTGAGCAACCTCATTATGCCCGGCTTCACCGGACCAACGCTCCTATGGATTAAGAAGAATGAACCCCAAATATTCAATAAAATATTTAAGGTTCTTCTGCCGAAAGACTACGTTAGGTTTAGGTTAACTGGATCCCTAAACACGGATTTCTCAGATGCTTCAGCAACGCTTCTTTTCGATGTGGGGAGGAGGATGTGGTCAGACCACATAATATCGAGCCTTGATTTTCCGAGAGATATCTTTCCAGAGGTGCTCGAATCCATGCAGATTGCGGGCGAGGTTACAGCGGATGCTTCAAGAGAGACCGGCTTAAGCGCAGGCACGCCGGTAGTCGCCGGTGGCGGAGACTCGCAGGTTGGGGCTATGGGCTGCGGCGTAATCGAGCCTGGCTTAATCTCCTCAAATATTGGGACAGGCGGACAAGTATTCGCAGCGATAAACGAGTTTAAATTTGACCCTAAATATAGGGTTCACACCTTCTGCCACGTTGTTCCGGGGAAATGGTGCCTTCAGGGAGCAATATTGTCAGCGGGCTTATCGCTTAAGTGGTTTAGAGATAATTTTGCGCAAGCTGAGAGCGTTGTCGGCTCGCTATGCAACATCAACCCCTACGAGCTGCTTTCCAGGGAAGCCGAGCTATCTGAGCCCGGATGTAATGGGTTAGTTTTCCTCCCATATCTTTTGGGCGAAAGATCCCCCCACATGGATCCATCCGCTAGGGGAGGATTCTTCGGGTTAACGCTTAACCATAAGAGAAGTCATTTCGTTAGGGCGATCATGGAGGGGGTTGTTTTCGCTCTAAGAGACTGCATTGAAGTGTTTAAGGAGCTGGGGGTTAAAGTCGAGAGCATCGTTGCGCGCGGGGGCGGCGCTAGAAGCGATTTATGGCTGCAGATACAGGCGGACATATTTAATTCAAAAGTTTTAAAGGTTGACGTTGAAGAAGATCCCGCTTTCGGCGCCGCGCTTCTGGCGGGCATAGGCATTGGAATATATCGGGATTTTAAGGAGGCTTGTGAGAAAACGGTTAGGTTCACAACAGTTAAGTATCCAGATGGTGAGAGGGTGAAAATATACAACAGAATTTACAGTAAAATATACCGCAACCTATACTATTCTCTAAGAGATTATTGGGCTCCAAATTAAACCGGAATAGGCTTCTAAAGATTAGTGCCCAAAGAGCGCGGAGCCTAGCAATAGTTAAATTGACGATTTCGATGTTATTTTTTGGAGATTAGGGTTGGATAAAGCCTACATAAGACTGATCTCTCAACAGAGCTTTAGGAGACCAACTCTGATAGCCGGTTTCCCAGGCGTAGGGAATGTTGGCGTGACCGCCGTAAACCTCCTTATAGAATTCTTGGATGCTGAATTGTTCGCGGAGCTATATTCGCCAACGCTCCCCGACTATGTAGCCGTAGATTCCAATGGGATATGCAGACTACTAAAATGCAGCTTTTTCGCATCGAGTGAGAGGGACCTAGTTTTGCTCATGGGCGACGCGCAGCCGCCCATTGAGGACATACCGGCTTTCTATGAGCTATGCGGTGACATTTTAGACTTTGTGAGCAATCTAGGCTGCAGGTTCATTATAGCTGTGGATGGGTTTCCGTCAACCTACCCCCAAAACAATGTGTATGTTGCGGGAACCTCCAGAGACATAGTTTTCGACTATAATTTAGTGGGAGCAATTACCTATGATGGTGGCAGAATCGTGGGTATGTCTGGAGTTCTCTTAGGGTTGGCGAAGATCCGCGGGGTTGAGGGAATATGTTTGCTCAGCCCAGCTGTAGACCTTGTTTCAGATCGGGAAGCCGCTTTTAACGCTTACAGATTTATAAGGAGAGCTTTAGGGTTAGGCATCGAGAAAACCATTGAGTGACTTATTCGGCGGAACGCTAGCCAGCGTTTTGGATAGTTCTCTTAACCTCCTCCAGCTTTCTTCTCACTATCCTATTTGTGAGCTCGGGGTCGGCTTTACCCTTAGTCATCCTCATCAGCTGACCTATAAGGTAGTGCACCGCCTTCTCGTCTTTAAGCGCATCCTTAACCGCTTTCGGATTCTCGGTGAAAACCCTATCAGCCAAGCTTAGCAGAAAGCTTTCATCAGATATTTTCACCAGCCCCTCCTCCTCAACTATCTTCTGCGGACTCTTCCCGGAAACAATTATCACCGGAAGTATTCTTTTCGCTATCTTCCCGCTTATAACGCCCTCATCGATTAAGCGCAGCATCTCCACGAATATTTGGGGGGTCAATTTAGACTCATATAATTCAAGATTGTTCTCGTAAAGATATCTGAGCAGGTCGCTCATCATCCAGTTGCTTATCTCCTTCGGCTTATCATATAGTTTAACACATTCCTCAAAGAAGTCGGCTAAATGCTTCGAGCTCACCAGAACCTCCGCATCATACTTTGGCAGACCATACATGCTCACGAAGCGCTTAGCCCGATCGTCCGGGAGCTCGGGCATCTCAGCCCTAACTTCCTCAATCATCTCCTTGCTTATGACAACTGGCACGAGATCAGGTTCAGGAAAATACCGGTAATCCTGCTCTTCCTCCTTAGTTCTAAGCGAAATAGTTATTCTTCTAACCTCATCCCAATGCCTAGTTTCACGTTTAACCGCAATGCCCTTCTCTATAAGCCCCTTCTGCCTAATTATCTCGAAGCTTAAAGCCCTCTCAACCTCTTTAAATGACGTTATATTTTTCACTTCAACCCTCGTCCCGCCAGCCAGAGATATGTTCGCGTCGCATCGCATTGAGCCCTCAAGGCTCCCATCAAAAATCCCCAAATGCTCAAGGATGTTCCTGAGCTTTTGGAGGAAGAGCCTAGCCTCTCTAGGCGAGCCGATGTCCGGCTCCGTAACCACCTCAAGTAGAGCTACGCCAGAGCGGTTATAGTCAACGAGAGTGTATGGTGACTGGTCTATGGATCCTATATGTACGAGGCGCCCAGGATCCTCTTCAAGGTGAACCCTGCTTATATGTATCTTTTTGCTCTGCCCATGGCTTTCAATATAGAGGTAGCCGTCAACCGCTAGTGGAACCCCGCCAGCCCTATCATATTGAGTTATCTGGAAATTCTTCGGTAGGTCGGGGTAATAATAGTTCTTTCGGAAAAATATCATCTTCTCTGAGATCTTGCAGTTCAAGGCGAGCGCAGCCATTATCGCAAACCTAACAGCCTTCTCATTCAGCACTGGAAGAGCTCCTGGAAGCCCGAGGCAGACTGGGCAGACAAGAGTGTTAGGCTCTTTCCCCCTATAATCTGATGGGCAGCTACAAAAAAGCTTACTTTTTAGGCTGGTTAGCTGCACGTGGACCTCGAGACCTATTTTAACGCTTCCCTCAATGTTCATGGCGCTCATCTAAGCTACCGGTCGTAGACCAGTAAGCTAATCTTTATTATCATAAGTGCCCTATATTGTTTTCTTTTGACGGAGGGAGCTGAAGGTGGGCATTAATGTGACCACAGAGTTTCTCGCTAAGGACGCGCATAAAGCCGCTAAAAGAGGAGACCTTATAATAGTTGTCGATGTTTTACGATGCACTTCAACAGTAGTCACGGCTCTAGCTAACGGTGCAAGAGAGATAATACCTGTGAAAAGCCTAAGGGAAGCTAGAAGGATGCGCGCTGAAAACCCAAGCTACTTATTGGCTGGTGAAAGGGGCGGGTTAAAGCCCTCCGGGTTCGATTTAGGGAACTCGCCGCTAGAATATATGCGCGAGAAAGTTTTTGGTAAGACAATAGTTCTAACTACCACTAGCGGTACTAAAGCGTTAAACAATTCAAAGGGCGCTAGGTGGGTTTTAGTCGGATCATTCTTAAACTTAAACGCTGTCTCCGAAAAAGCGCTCTCAATAGCTATTAGTGAGGGCACGGATATTTGCATCGTGCAATCGGGCACGAATGGGGAGTTCTCCCTAGAAGACTTTATATGCGCTGGCGCCATAATTGATAGCTTAAACAGCTTAACTAAGGGTGATGTTAACCTCTCTGATGCGGCTAAGGCGGCGCTTTTAGGGTTCACTTATGTGAAGAATGACTTATGCGCCAGCATTATGAGGAGCAGGCATTCAACGCGGCTGATAAAAATGGGTTTTATAGAGGACATAAGATTCTCTTGCCAAATGAATTTATTTCCAATAACGCCATTCTACAATGGAAGATCTATAACGTTAAAATAATTAGGGTTTAACGGGCTTTCCACAGCTTAAATCTTCGATATATGCGCCTCCGCTTTACCTTCCTTCACCACTAGCTTAAGCTTGCATTCAGTTGTTAGAACGTGGATTACATCGCCCTCTTGCCTAAACTGAACCTCTTGCGATATAACCGGCGCCGAATGTACTTTAATGGTGGTTACATTTGGGCTTCTCCACGTTATCTCGTATCCATCCGGATCCTTTCTTATCGTGAAGCCGCCGAAAATCTCGTAAGTTAATTCCTCGACTTTAGACTCCTTATCCTTCTTCTTACTAAATATCTTCATTTTCGCTAACCTCCAGCATTAAGAATCTAGGTAATGGATTTTAGAAACTTAAATCTATCGCCTTTTAAGCGATATATTGATGCTCCACTCTCTCAAAGTCCTTTACGATCTCTAGTTCGTCACCCAAATATTTCCTTAAGTCCGAAACCGGAATATGGAGTTTAGGTGGATCCAGAGCCATTCTGGCAACAGGATGATCAGCGCCGAAAGTTTTCACACTTATCTCATAGACAAGCCTTCTAACCTTTCCCTCATTTAGAAAACCGAGAGAGTGCAAATATTCGTGGAGCAGAAGCGAGAAGATTAGCGAATTAAGCTCTATCTTCGACATGAGGGATCTATCCACCATACTTATAAGCATCTTATTTAAGACTATCCCATTTGAGCCGACCTGATAGTATGCGCCTATGTAAGGCGGCAGATTCTTAAGATACAGTAGCAGCCCAACCCTATGTAAGCCAAGAACCTTCTTTACAGCCTTCTTAACAAGGTCAAATATATCCCCATAGCCATTGCATTTCTCGAGACTCTCGATAAAATAGGAGTTATCCATGACGATTATTCCTCTCAATAAAAGAGTGCCCGCTTCATACAATATAATCTTTTCCTAAGGAGCGGAACTCTTCTCCATCCGCCAGCGCAAGCTACTTAACCAGCTTAACCGTGATTCACATGGATTTAAAGCCACCATTTATTATATATGTAATAACCGGAAACCTATAGGTGGTGGAGAAACTTTGGTTTGGGATATAAGCGTAGCGTACTATGGGTGCCCCTACCCTAAACATGTGGACGACGATTTAAACGAGATCTATGAGACTGGATTTACGTCGATAACGCTCTGCATCAATGAGTACGAGTGGCCAGGCATGATGAAGTCTAAGAAAAACGTTGTGGAGAAAGCTCATAGCATTGGACTAAGAGTATTTATTGATATTCATGGATTCGGATTTTTTGTCCCAGGACATTTTAGCATATCTGTGCCAAGCAACCCAGAGTGGTGTGAAGTAAACAGTAAGGGGAGGATTTATCCACTTAGAGGGTGCCCAAATAACCTAGAGTATAGAGCATGGTTGAAGAGGAAAGTTGAGGAAATCGTCAACAACCTTAAGCCAGATGGATTATTTTGGGATGAACCATCTTTAATAGTCCCGAAGGATTGGCCTGACTCATGGACATGTAGATGCGCCCTCTGCAGGAGAATTTTTAGTGAAGAATATGGGCGTGATATGCCTGAAAAGCTGACGGAGGAAGTGAAGGAGTTTAGGCAGAGATCTCTCTTTAATTTTCTGAACGAAATTATGGCTGAGGCTCAAAGAATTGATGGAGGAATCATAAATATATTGTGCTTGATGCCGGAGCACACGGGCATGCATGGAGTATACTCCTGGGAACCGGTTCTAAACTTAAGGAGCCTGCATGTTTTCTCAACAGACCCATATTGGATCTGGTTTAATAAGCCATTCGAGTGGTTTACGGAGTGGGCTAGCAGAGCCATAGAGATCTCGAGAAAAGCTAACGTAAAATCTCAAATATGGGTTGAGCTCATAAAGGTCCCCAAAAGTCGGGAGTCGGACATCTATAGGAGCATGATTAAAGCCGTCGAGCTCGGGGCGGATGCGTTAGCAACCTGGAGCTTCAGAGCTGAAGAGGGATCAGAGCTCTCATGCGAAGACCCGGAAAACGCGTGGAAAACAATGATCGAAGCTGTCAGGAAGATTAGAAGCGGTCTGTGAGCATTAATATTCTTCGCTAATCATTCTCTCAGAACCTGCTTGCTTAGCTCCATTGGAGATTCTCCAGGCGAAATTGGTCTCAGCCTGATCTTAAAGCAGACTGGTTCCGGCTTAACAAGGTATTGCGGCAGGGCGTCTGGCCCGCAGCTTCCACCTCCAAGCCCAGACTGCATATAGTCCAGGTTCAGGGTTATGTCCTCCCTCCTCTTAAGCTCATGGGTGTGCTTCGCCCTATCAAAATCTTCAGCCGTATAGTGGTGGGCGCTAATCTCCATTAACTGTAAGCCGACGGCGAGCAGACCGAAGCCAAAAGCGTTCGTTAACGCGACCCAGCGGACATCCGTCTTATTCCCGTTTTCTTGAGGCTTAATGTATGGCACATACTGTTCGTCAACCGTGCCACTGTAAACTCCTACAGGAGCCCCCTCCTTACGGTCTCGGTAGTTTTCATGGGGGCCTCGACCGAACCATGTTATATTCTCGAAGCCCCTTGGAATCGTCATCTGTAAACCTATCCGTGGAAGGTGTGGTGGAAGACCTTCTACCGGTTGAGCATGGGTTTCAATTATTATGTCTCCGCTACCATAAATCCTGTAGATGTATGTGCAGCGAAATCTCTCCGAGCCTTCTGGCGTAATAAGCGAGGACTCCACATTCATGCGGATGATCTTGTCAGATATCTTCTCCGCCTTAACGCTTCTAGTGACATGCTTTAATCGATCCAGACCAGCTTTCCGCCATAACGGCGCTAATCTAGGAGCATCGTTATCTGTTGGAGCACGCCAAACGTTAAGTAGGGGACCGCTCTTAACGAGGTTAAGGCCCCTATAAATAAAGCCGCATACGCAGCCCGTCACTCTATCGAATAGCAATTTAAAGTCTTCTCCGACAACCAATATTTTATCCTCGGTCTCCTCCAGTTTGAGCGGAGGCATATCTTCCACCTTAACCTCTGGTCCCGGTGGCACGTTAAACGGCATTTTGAATTGGCTCCACCCCACTTCATAGCCTTTCTCAGCCCAAAGCGTGTCTTTTGACAGCTTATATCGTAAGGTTAGGTAGTACTCTGCTCCAGGTTTAAGTTTCTCTGGAATAGTGAAGGGTACGGTTACTATCTCGCTCTCTCGCGGCTTGGTATACATCTTTGGCAGTACGCCTTCCTGAATCACCTTTCCATCCTCAGTTAACTCCCATGTTATGTCAATTACGCTAAGGTCCAAGTGATCATACCTGTTAAGGATCCGGACTAAACCTTTAGATAGGTCTACGGGCTCTGCCTCAACCGGCTGCTGTATTTTTTTACACTCCCAGATTGCTGGATGAGGTACGCGGTTAGGCCAGACTAAGCCGTTTATGCAGAAGTTTCCATCGTTGGGTTCATCTCCGAAGTCGCCTCCATAAGCCCAATATTCAACGCCGTCTTCAGTCCTCTTTTTAAGCCCTTGGTCAACCCAATCCCATATGAAGCCGCCGCAAAGTCTCTTATACTTGCGTATTATGTCCCAGTATTCCTTAAGGTTGCCTGTGCTGTTGCCCATTGAGTGAGCGTATTCGCACATTATTATCGGTCGATCTTCTTCAGGATCCTCTGCCAGCTGTATTAGCTTATCTAGGGACGGATACATAATACTTATGACGTCAACACATCGTGGAACTCTCTTATCACGTGCACGTATAGTCCCCTCATAGTGAACCGGTCTGGTTGGATCGTACCCGTGAATCCATCCGGCTAAAGCGTCGTGATTCGGTCCGTACCCAGATTCGTTTCCGAGTGACCACATGATGACACATGGGTGATTTTTATCTCTTTCAACCATTCTAACAACACGTTCCATGAAAGCGTGAAGCCACTCCGGGTCATGCGCTGGCTCAGTGTATGTGGGAAAGCGCTCTAAAAGATTTTTTACAGCGTCTTTAAGAGACTTATCCTCCGATTCTTCTAGGAGCTCTCTGAGTATCTGGTTCCATGGTTTTCCGAGAGCCTCCTCGATCTGCCAGATCGTCCTGAATGATTCGGCTAAACCATGGCACTCTATGTTCGCCTCATCAATAACATATATGCCGTATTTATCGCATAAGTCGTACCACGCTGGGTGGTTTGGGTAATGGGAGGTTCTAACAGCGTTAAAGTTAAAGCGCTTCATGAGAATAATGTCTTTCTCCATAGATTCAATCGTCACAAAGTGCCCTCTAACATCGTCATGTTCATGTCTATTCACGCCCTTAAAGTAAACTGGCGCCCCATTTATCAGTATGCGCCCATCCTTAACCTCTATTTGCCTAAAGCCTACACGGCAGCTTTCAGCCTCCACCATGTTTCCATGCTCATCCTTAAGCGTTAGAAGCATTGTGTATAGATATGGGTCCTCAGCAGACCACTTTCTAGGTCTAGAAACCTTTCTCTCTATCTCGACCACAGCCTCGCTTCCAGGATTTATCTCACCAATAAATTTCTTCACCGGCTCGGTGAAAACCAGCAGCCCCTCATGATCAAACAGCTTTACCTCTAGAAGATGCGGTTTAGACTTTTTATCTGAGTAGTTTTTTATGTTGACCCTGACCTTTAGGGCCGCATCCTCATACTTCTCGTCAAAAAATGTTCTGACGAAGAAATCCCTTATATGCAGGTTAGGCGTACAGTAGAGGTAAACGTCGCGGAATATGCCGCTGAGACGCCACATATCCTGATCCTCGAGGTAGCTTCCATCGCTCCACCTTAGAACCATGACCGCGAGCAAATTCCTGCCAGGCTTAATAAAGCGGGTGATATTAAATTCCGCCGGCAGCCTGCTGTCTTCGCTGTATCCAACCATCTCCCCATTAACCCAGACATAGAAAGCTGAGTCAACGCCCTCGAAGACCAGAAAAACCTGCCTACCAAACCACTCTTCTGGGACAACGAATTCTCTGCGGTATAGCCCTGTAGGGTTCCAGTCCCGCGGAACCTTCGGCGGGTCGGCTTTAAATGGATATCTAACGTTCACATATATTGGTTTATCGTATCCAAGCATCTGCCAATTGCTAGGAACAGGTATGGTATCCCAGTCATCAACGCTATACCCCTGCTTATAGAAATCTCTTGGAACAAGATGGGGATTCTCATATAGCTTGAACCTCCATTCACCGTTAAGCGTCATGAGCCATGGAGAACTATCTTTTAGGCATGTGAGCGCCGTATCCTCGTCCGGATAGGGAATAAGAGTCGCGTGCGCTGGCTCCTTATTTATCCCGGTGATCCTCGGGTTCTCCCAGTCGGGAACCCCTTCAACAAATCTATCGATGACCATACTCAACAACCGCAACTACTCTATTTCAGAGAAAGGCTGAAGATCCTAAAATAGTTTTTAATTCTTAACATGCTCTACTATTATTTTCACCCCAAAGGTCACGCTTCTATGTTAGGAGGGGGCGAGTTATAAATGAGGAATGCTCCTAAAGAAAAATTAATTTAAGTGAAAATTAGCACCCTATAACTTAGCTAGGCTAAAAGTTCAGTCTTTTAAGGGACGATCTAAGTGGCTTGAAATTATATTTGTTTGAAGTCATGTCTTTCTAATTAACCCATTCCTTAGGTTTTTAGCCAGAAATTCATTTAGTGGACTTAAAAATCAGAATCTAACGCTCCACTCCACCATGGAGCTGATTCTATACGACTATTTCCCTATAAGAAATGAAATAATGTTTAAATGAAGTCATAACACTAAGATGATAGGAAGACAGGAGAGAAATCATGGTGAAGTCATCTGATAAGGTTTAAGTCCAGGTATGAGAAGATTTTAAGGGTTGATGAAGACCATATTGTTATCTTCGACGACTTTAGAAACGTTAATTTAGAAGATGAGGCGGATTTAATCTTCGCTGATCCGCCGTTTGGGATAGATTTTAAGGGTAACCTCGCCACTTATAATAGAAACCCTGACGCATTATCTTATATTGAGGTGCCTAGGGAAGAGTATCCTAGGTTTATTAGGGATCTGGTCGAATGGTGTTATAATGCCTTAAAGCCCAATGGAAGCATGTGGCTTATTTCAAGCTGGAATAATCTACGGCATGTGCTTAACGCCGTTGAGGACGCCGGCTTCATCCAGCTAAACCACATTATATGGAAGTACCAGTTCGGCGTATTCACTAAAAGGAGATTCGTCACATCACATTATCATCTTCTCCTGCTCGTTAAGGACGAGAACGATTACACATTCAATAAGCCTGAGCATTACCCGGAAGATGTCTGGATAATTAAGAGACCATATCACCGCGGTGAAGAAACGGCTGGAAACGAGCTACCAGACGAACTCGTCGAAAGATGCATAATGACATCATCTAACCCAGGGGATCTAGTCGTCGACCCAGTTCTCGGCTCCGGAACAACCATGCGGGTATGCCTAAAACTTAACAGAAGATGCCTAGGCATAGAGATAAACTCACGCCTAGAAAAGAGAATAAGAGAGAAACTGAAGATTTGATTAAAAAGAACCTTGATAGAGAAGATTAAATACGCTTACAAGCGTAAAGGCGCAAAATATAAAGATTCTCCCGTCACCTGGTTTTATCTCATTAAGTGTTCTAGACATGATTCTGTTAAGCTTCAGGCATATTTTGGCGACCCACATTAGGGAGAATGATAAATTAAGGTTATAACAACTGCTGCTTGACC